>Ga0105240_10003035_pt1 | contig 26409 bp, 23 predicted proteins | sample KBSC54metaG_FD_80426 | JGI IMG/M metagenome (GOLD analysis project Ga0105240, IMG submission 80426) | Corn rhizosphere microbial communities from Kellogg Biological Station, Michigan, USA - KBS C5-4 metaG | ecosystem: Host-associated > Plants > Roots > Rhizosphere > Soil | place: Michigan, USA...
ATATCTCAGAAGGCGCGCCAGGTGAATGTCTCCGAGTTATTGCCGCTGGTCCGATCTTAGCCGAGCGTGCCGGCCGGATCGCTCGATTCGGCACTCCCTTTTGAACCCGCGTGGTTGTGGGCTGTCGCTCAAATTCTCCCCGGGACTTCAGCTGACCCCCGCTCACCACGCCCTCCCTTCCCGCGCGTTTATGTCGCGCGAAGTTATAAATTTAGCAACCCTCGTTGGACAAGCTGTGCCCGCGAGGCTAAATTCGGCGCACGATTCAATGCGACAGTAAGTGGCTCTCGCGCGTGGTCTGACCTCCAATATTCCTCAGGGCTCCCGGTATGGTTTCCGGCAGGTGATGTCGGCCTGCGCGAAATCCAGGTATACTAATAGAACACATAATGAAGATTAGAAACCGAGAATGGCCTGCCCGTGGATTGCTTTCCCTGGTGTTGAGCGCGAGTGCCCTGTCTGCCGCCGTCGTCCCGGTGGTGCGTCCCAACCCCGGAAGTCCTCGGCTCGAGCCGCTTCGCCATGGACCCGCGTTGGCGTTGTATCAGGCCGCGACCAACTACCTGGCGCAGGTACCCCAAGCGGCCCATATCCTTCAGCGGCTTGAAAGATCCGCAACTACTTACCGGGTGGAAATTCTGGACCTATCAATCAACGGCTCCGTGGCGGCCGCCAACGAATTCGATGGGGTGCAGAATCTTTCGCGGTGGGACCCGGGCACGGGCCTTTCCTGGGCGGGTGGCCTGAATTGTCGCCGGGCGCACTCCGCCGCGATTGGGCTGATGCACGAGTTAGCGCATGCGTACCACAAAGAAGTCAGCCCGGCCCGGTTCTTTCGATTCAGCCATTCGCCGACCTCCGACCAATGGAGAAATCTGGAGGAGAAGCGGACCATTCTGCACATCGAAAATCCTATCGCCCGAGCCCTGGGCGAGAGCGAGCGGCAGTTTCATGATGACGATGGTTCTTTTGGTTGTGAGCGCTTTGCCACGACCTCTCCGACCTCGACGGTTCGGGCTACGACCCGAGCCGTGTTTAAACCTATGCCGAAGCGGGATCCGTCAGTGGAGCAGAAAATGGCAGAATTTTTGCGCCGGCGCCGCGGAACGCTCGCCTCGTCCGGGGCCTAAGCGCGTGGTGGTTAGTTGGTGAGTGGAAACTGACGGTGAGCGGCCGCCGTTAAACCACGGATTCACGGATCACACGGATGGGAAGGAAACGCACCCTCGAATTGGTTGAAACCCGTGGCGAAGCTGAGCTGGAAGCGCGTAGTCAGAAGGGGGAGGAAAAAGAACAACCTAACGATAACGCGGATCGGAAGGACAGAATCCGTGAAATCCGTGCAATCCGCGGTTAATTCTAAGAGCGCGGCAAGGTTAGCTTCACCAGCGGGTCGCTATTTTTGACCCTCCGGTATGGCTTGAATCCAAGCCTCGTTGATCTGGGCGTGCTTGATGGACTTAGCGGCTGGGTCGCCGTCGGTGTCGTGAGGTAAATTGCGACGGGCGAGGTGGTAGCTGTAGCTCACGTGAATGGTTCCATCCCGCGCCTGGGTGATGCTGGGGTAATGATAGCTGCCCGCCTCGGGACCGGGAGCGTCCTTTTCCAGATAACGCTTCCAGGGCCAGGTGCGGCCTTCGTCGAACGAAAGTTGCACCGCCAGTTGATAGCGGCCTCGCTCGGTGTCGTTTCCAACCAATACCCAGTGCCCGTTTTTCAGGGCAATGATCTCCGCCCCTGAGCCAGGGTTGGGCAAGTCGGTATCCGTAACGGCCGACCACGATTCCCCCGCGTCCGAGGACTCGCTCTGCTGCAGGCGCTGTGGCGGAGGGCCATTGTCGCGCATCAGCGTGTAGAGCAAGCCGTTGGCACGACGGACGACGCTGGGTTGAATATTCCCGGCGCCGATCAACGGGCGGCTGGTGTGCCAGGTTTGTCCCCAGTCGTCGGTAATCGCCATGAGCGAACAGGAGAAGCCATCGTGATAAAGCGGCACGATTAACCGGTGCTGGTCAAGAATCAATGGATGGGCGCGGGTCATCCAGCCGAGCCGGCGGTAAAGCTTATCTCCGGCATGCTGGCGCATCGCCGTGAGGAAATTCTGTGCTTCCTGGTGTTGCCGGTCAGAAAGGTGGAGCGACGCCACCCCGGCCTCGAGCTCCGGCAACCGCCGGTCAACCTCGGTTTTGAACTCGGAGCCCGGCTTCACGAGCAGAACATCCGTCGACTCCCAGTGTGGGGGCGCGTTGTGCTGGTAATCGTGGCTGATTCGGACTTTCAAGAGAGCGCTCTCCCAGGTGTTGGCCAAAATCGTTGTGTGGATGAGCCAGAGCCGGTTGGCGGGGTCGATGAACATGCAGGGATTGCCCTCAGGAAAGCCGGGAGTGTCTGCAAGGGTGAACCGGCTGCTCCATCGGCGCGATCCTTTGCGCAGCCGCGCCCCTTCGATCTTCACATCGTCGGCTGTGCGTTCCCCTGAGCCGTGGAACCAGCAGGCCAGCAAATCTCCGTTGGGCGCCTCGACGATGCAAGACGCGTGGTTGTGCCACGTCTCGAGCGGGAAAATCAGCTCGCTTTGATAAAGCGGCCGCTCTGCGCACAGGGCGCCCTGGCCGATCAATGTGTTCAACGACAACCCGAGCCAGAGCCAAAAGCGCCGCTTTCCGTGAGCGGCCGCGGCGCAAAACGCGAGCAGTCCAGGCAAACCAAAAGTTGTGTTCATACGGGCGTAAACTCGCAGTTAACTGAGATCCAAATCGATCCGTGTAACGGACGCTGGCGGAAACGTGTGTGTTATTGCGCCTTCAACGCAAGTGACCGCCACGGGACTCGTTTCCACCACCCGCGGTTGCGCGAAGGTGTTGTGGTCGTGAATGTCGTGTGCGGTCAGGAGCTGTCCGGTGGCTGATTTCGCTTTCGCGCCCCGAACCCGAACGGCCGCCGCTGCGGATTGATCCGCGCTGGCGTTCACGACCGTCAGCACTACGCGCTTATCGTGCAGGGAGGCCGAACCCGCCAACACCGACAGGGCAGGGGAGTTGGGAAGGGTGGCGCCCAAGGTGGGCGTGTTGAACAGGGTGCGCAGCGCGCGGCCCTGGTGATGTGCCGCGTACATTTCAAACACGTAGAAATTTGGCGTCGCGACGAATTTATCCTCGTGAGCGAGGAAGGGGGAGTGGAGGTTATTGATGAGTTGGGCCACGTTGGCCATGGCGACTTTGTCAGCGTGGCGATTGAAAATGTCCAGGGTTAAGGCAGCGACCAGGGCATCGCGCAGGGTGGAGGTTTGGCCAAAAAGGTGAGTTGGGGCAACCTCCGTACCGGGGTGGTGCCACGCGCCCCACTCATCCACGATGAGCTTCACCCGGTGATCTTTATCTATCTCCCCCATCGCGGCCCAGTGCTGGGTAATGAGCCTCTCCATCTGCAGGGCTTTCGCTAGGAGCTCATACCAATCGGCGGTCGTGAAATTGATGGCATCGCCTTTGCCGGCGGTGCCACAATAATAGTGCAGAGCCCAGCCGTACAGGTTGTTGAGCTGCCCTCGGTCGCGTTCGGTCAGTTTTGTGAAAAACCGCCGGGTCCAGTCAAGGTCGCCTCCATTCGGGCCAGAGCCGATCAACGCCAGCGGAACACCATAGGAAGGAACCCAGGCCGTGAACCGCCGGAGCTCGGTCGCATATTCCTCGGGTGTGAAATTGCCTCCGCACCCCCAGGACTCGTTGCCGATGCCCCAGAAACGCACGCCAAACGGGGTGGCGTCCCCGGCGGCCGCGCGCTGGCTCGATAACGTCGTCTGCTCCGCCGGCGCGTTGCAGTACTCGACCCACTCATAAAAGTCGCGCGGCGTGTTGCTGCGCAGGTTAACCGCCAGGTACGGCTGCGCCCCGACCAAGCGGCAGAACCGCGCGAACTCATTGGTCCCAAACTCATTGGGGTCATATTTCGCTGGCCCGTCCGCGGCGCGCTGTAAGAAAGGTTCATTAATCCAGAAATTGGTTCGGCGTGGCCGCTGGGCCCGGGGGCCAATGCCGTCGCGCCAGTTATAGCTGTCCGCGAAACAGCCGCCCGGCCAACGAATCACCGACGGGTGAAGGCGCTTGAGATGGTTCACCAATTCCGTGCGGATGCCCCCTTGGTTTGGAATCTTCGAGTTTTCCCCAACCCAGATTCCGTCATAAATCACGCCGCCAATATGTTCCGCGAAATGGCCATATAAATCCGGTGAAATGGTGCCAATTGGCTCCTCTAATAGCACCTCGATGGAGCTGTCCGGTCCCGCGGCGAAGGAAGGATTCAAAGCCAGGGCCGTCGCCCCCAGGCTTGCGTTCCGAATGAATTGCCGGCGTGTCATGAGCGCGATGATATAGCCTGGAACCCGGCTGCCAACTCTTTGTGAGACCCGGAGCGCCGACTTGCAGTCAGCTTTGGAAGTAACACCAAAGGGAGCCGCGGGGAGCCATAAGCCGGCCCCCATTGGCGACCGTAGGTGAAATGCGCCCGCGCCTGTGGACCAAAACCCGTCGAGAGTTCCTCCCTGGTGCGAGACTCCTCATCCCGAATTTGGACATGCTGTTCTGACCCGGGGAGAACGCGAGACGTTTCGCAGCGATGTCGGCGCGACCAGAAGCGAATCTGCGACGGCATGCGACCTGCTATTACAACCTTGCGGATCGAGCTCCTTGTGCGATTGCGGCTCACCTATGCACCCTCGATCCGCGGTTTTGGTTGGTTTCCCCCGGCTGCTCCTAACCAGCCGGGGTTTTTTGTCCGAATCTGTGGTCCATATCCAAAACCCTCCAGAATTTCCATCACTACTTGGATTCGCAGGTAGTGCCCGCCCTTGACTCCGACCCATACCTTGAGCCATTCTTTCTCCGCCGTTTTCACGTGGTTTGGACCAAGTGGATAATCTGTGGTAAAGGTATCGAGAATTTAGGCGCAGGATACCGCAGGGTCTCCTGGAAGTGCTTTTGGTTGGAGAGATGGCCGAGTGGCTGAAGGCGGCGGTTTGCTAAACCGTTATACGGTCAAAAGCCGTATCGGGGGTTCGAATCCCCCTCTCTCCGCCACCCTGTCAGGGAATTTAGAAACAGGCTGGCCGAACCTGATTGCGTCGATCTTGTCCGAGCATTCGGAGCTGAGGCCCTGGCCAAACCGCTCGCCCGAACGCTCCTGGAACTGAATTCACGGACTCGCCAGTAAAAGTTTTAGGGTATCCGCCAGTCGGTAACCCGCGAGCGCGGCCTGGGACTCACTCAGGGCCACGCCTTCAGAAATGTAGTTCGCCGGGAGGGTGACTGGATGGGCCGAGGTGCCGTTGAGAGCCGGAAGCACCTTGTAACCCTCGCTGACGGCGAATGCCCTGCTCTCGATGCTCCAGTCCTGTGGGTCGGTCTTCGCCAACTGCGTCGTAAAGTCGCTGCGCTGGTGAGCACTCGTGATGGTCGAGACCCTCCCTTCAATAGTCGAGAGCGACTCTTTATCGCCCAGGAAGCTGTCCCAGAGGGAGTGGAGCTTGTCTTTTCCGGTTGAATTAGAGTTCGTGTAAACATAGAACCGGTTGCCCCCGCGGTCTCCGTCCGCGTAGCTTGCGAATGTCGAGTTGAAGAGGCACTCGCAGTGAAGCGGTTGATGGATATCCCCGACGAAGTGGATGAGAAACGCAAGATTCTTTGCCTGCTCGTCAGGAGCGAGATGCGGGTCGTCCAGCCAAGCCATCAATTGTTTGAGGCCAACGACTGCATTGTCCGTCGGGTTAAGGTCTGGCTTTTGGGGGTAGCTGTTCGGCTTAAGTTTATAATCGATGAAATGCCAGTTGGGATGGGTCGTCGGATCGTTGTAATTCCGTATTTCATCAGCCCATGTGCTGGCCTTCATGAATATCTCGACCGTCGGTGCCCCTCCCGCAGACCACGTCGGGAATTTGGGGTGCTGTGCGAGGATCGCGTCCACTCTTGCTTGCTCGGCTGAACTCAGTTCCTGATACGCAATGGCCGCAATCAGTTCGTGGTCATCAGCCCACCAGGCCCGTGCGGGCATTTCTCCGACCCAGAGAAATGCCGCGATTCTCACGCAAAACGTAGCAACAACTCCTTTTCCGGGCGCCCAATTTCGTTCCTTGTCATCTTCATAACACTCCTATTCGTCCTTTCATTTACTCCTGCGTTTTGGTTGAACGGCTTGACGCGAGCCACCGCAATGCGGAGTTCACGTCGGGTAATTCTTGGGACAATCGAGTCTTATCAGGATTATATTGGAGCGTCAATCCCTCGCTTGCCGCGTTTTGCCGCGTGGTTGGGTGATCGCTGAAAGGTTGATTGCCCTGGCGGGCGCCAGGCCTGAGTTCACCTGGCGGGGATACTGTGCATCAGCGGAACCTGCGCGGAAATATTGAGGACTGGTGTCGGTATCGGGGCACCACTAGACTGGCTCACATGGGTGACATTATTGGCAAGGGAACAGGGCTGGCTCGAAGAGTTTCAGGCTTACTCTCTTCAGAACCTCTAAGCTTGATTGATGTTGGGTGTAGTGGCGGGCTCCACTGGGCATTTCGGGAGTTCGAGCCGAATCTCAGGGCACTCTGCTTTGATCCAAATATCAGTGAATGTAAGCGGCTTTCCTCGGTTGAGAAAAACCCCCTTGTAAAGTACATCAGTGGTTTCGTGGGCGGCGATCCCAACGGCGAACTGGTTAAAAATCGTGGCAACGAACCGTATTTGCATAGGTCCCCGTGGGGACGACTCGCCACCTCCAAGTCGGTCGAAATCCGCGCCCAAAAAATGGCCCGCAAGACGAATGAACAGCTCACAAGTGAGAACCAATGGACCAAGGTTGAGTTGGCAAATCCAACCAAATCTTTATTCCTGCCCGATGTGCTCCAGGCCGAGGGATTGCCTTACCTGGACGTGGTTAAGGTTGACGTAGATGGCTGTGATTTTGAAATTTTGGAATCTTTGAAGGAGCACTTCAAAAAGGTCGAGGTCCTGTGTATTATTATGGAGGTCAACTGGGTGGGGTCCGAGTGCCCGACGGATCACACATTCCATAATACCGACAGGTTCCTTAGATCGCACGGGTTTGACCTTTTCAATTTTGATGTGCGTCGATATTCGTTACGAGCTCTTCCGGGGCGCTACGAATGCCCCTTTCCCTCGCAATCTGAGTTCGGCAGACCACTTCAAGGCGACGCGGTCTACGCTCGGGATCTCGGTGATCCCGCCGCGCAGTCGCCTTTCAAACTAACCAAAGAAAAGGTCTTAAAGCTCGCGGCTTTATTCGACATGTTCGGTTTGCCGGATCATTCGGCAGAGGTACTGATAACACATCGCGAAAAGGTCGGGCCCGTTGAACCGCTTCTTGACTATCTGGCAGAGAGTTCCACCGAGGAGGGCAAGGGTGGCTACGACGCCTATCTCAAACGGTTTTTAGCGGACGATCCAGTCTTTTATCCACCCCCCGAATGCAAGCCGCGGTCCTGACTCAGATGCCCTTTGGGTAGTTTGTGCGGTAGCCGCCTCGCGCACCCCGTTCCCATAATTGAGAAAGTTTAACAGTTGTTCGGCATGGGCGGGCACTCGCATTTGGACCAATAGTCGTAGATCGTTTGGAATATATCCACGAGCTCGTTGAGGTCCGTGGGCTTGTAAATGAAAGAATTTGCGCCCAAACGGTAGGCTTCCCGGACATCCGCTTCCAGCCGCGAAGTGCTATAGACAATCACCGGGATCACGGAGCACTCCGGGTGGCTTCGCAACCACTTGAGGAGCTCAAAACCGTTCATGCCCGGCATCTTCAAATCCGTCAAAACGACATTGGGCGAGGGGAACTTTTGCCGATCGGCATACGGGCCTTCTCCCCGGAGATAACGGATGGCTTCCTTGCCATCGTGAACGGCGTTTAGGGTATGGTTTGCCTTCGACTTCTCGGTGGCGTGGCGGACGAATAAAATGTCGTTCTCCTCATCCTCCACCAGCAGGATCACCAGCCTTCCGTTTCTCATCCGCTTGTAACCTAAGCCAGGGAGGTCGATACAGGAGGGTAGCAATTAAACCCAGCGAAGGCCCTTCCGAGGTCATGGTCCGAATAGGGGCTCCCGGCCGGGCAAGACATTGAGGATCGGCCGAACCCGCCGGGGGGTAAGTCGAGCAAGGTTGACAAAATTGTTCCGACGGTTCTTCTGGTTGTGGACGTTCAACCTGATAACGGTGAACTGGAATGAGCACATGACGGGAGTCATTTCCAAATTGTCGCGGCTGTGGTCCGAGACGGACGAAGCAGTCATGCTCCGCGTCAAGGCACGCGACGACCACCAGGAATTTGCGCGACTGGTCCGGCGTTGGGAGGCTCCCATTCACCGGCTTTGCACCCGGATGACGGGGGATGCGCATCGGGGGGAGGATCTGAAGCAGGAGACGTTCGTCAGGCTTTTTGAAAAGAGAGCGGGGTACCAAAGCACCGGTCGATTCTCGACTTATCTTTGGCGCATCGCCCTGAATCTCTGCTACGACGAAATCCGAAGGCAGGAACGCCGGCGTCGTATGTTTTCCGAGGACGCCCCGACCGGTGAGGGCGAGGACGCCTCAGCCCGAGCCATTGCTGAATCACCCGGTCCGGATCTGCACGCCGCGCAGTCCGAGGAGAGTGCGCTGGTGCGTGGCGCCTTGCTTCAGTTGCCGGAGATTTACCGGACCGTGCTCGTTTTGCGGCACTACGAAGATCTCAAGTTGGCCCAAATTGCCGAGGTCCTGGAAATCCCGGAAGGCACGGTCAACTCGCGCATGGCGGAGGCCTTGTCCCGCCTGAGCCGGCTGCTGGAGCCGCAATTGCGCGGACGCCCCGCCCCTTTACCCTCTCCGAGCTCATTTATCCAAGAGAGAACCGTTTTATGAATCATCCGAACCGTGAAGATTGGGTGCCCTACATTTTCGGGGAAACCAAGAGCGAAGCGCGGCGCCAGCTTCGGCAGCATCTGGCAGCGTGCCCGGAATGCCGCGCTGAGATGCAGTCCTGGAAGCGCAGCCTGGGGCGGCTGAATGCCTGGCAAGTGGCCGCAAACCGGTCCGCGGAGAGCAGTCCGAACCAGGGCCTCCGGTGGGCTTTCGCCGGGTGCCTGGTTCTGGGATTGGCCTGTGCGTTTCTCCTGGGGCGGCTCACCTCCCAATCCAGAGACGAAGCCGGTTTGCGCGCGCGCCTGAGCACGGAATTGAAGCGGGAGATCCAGGCGGGCCTGGACCAAAACGGGCACGAAGAAGCCGACAAGATGACCGCTGCCATGGTGGCCGTCTGCCGCGAAGAAATGCAGAATCTGCTGAGTTCTTACGATCGCACTGTAAGCGCCCGGCTCGAGGACGAGCGGATGCAACGCCTGGCCGCGTGGCTTGCCCTTAAGAAGGATGTCGACACCATCGCCGTGAACGCGGATGCCGGCCTGCGAGATACGGAGCAGCGCCTGGCGCAAATGGCGGTTTATCGGCAAGCTTCACGATCCTCAAATCCACTCACGGACAGTTCCACTCACCATTAACCAAAGGATAGACGATGAAAACTTCGGACTTCACAACTCATTTCACCCGACGGGTTCTCTTCCGGGGCGATGCCTCGGCAGCGCTTGCTCAGCCGGCGGGCAGTCTGACCTTGGCATGCTTCCTGGCGGGTTTGATCGGACTCGGGACGGCGACCGCTCAGGCGCAGTCATCGGCCAACCGGCTTACAGGTGCCTCGACCGCCGATCCAGCCTCCTCCGGCAACGTCCATCAGCGATTGCAGGCGATTGTTAACCGTGCTCCAGGCGGGATTAACGGCCAGCGACCCCTGATGGTGCTTTCGACGGCTGCGGATCCGAAAGTCCAGGCGAACCTCGAGGAGGATTTGGCCGTCATGCGCCATATCCTGGACAAGGTGGTCAATGAGAGTTTGAGCGCCGAACCGCGATACCGGAAGGCGCTGGGTGTGGACTTGGTGTTCGCTCCGGACCTTGGCCAATTCCGCAACAGCTACCTGGAAGGGTACGGCGCCATGTTCCTGCTCCATGTGAACTTCCCCTTGCTTCCGACCTCCACGAAGGCCGAGGCGCCCAAGGAAGAAAGAGACGTCAGCTCCAGCTGGGAAGAAGCCCGGCAGGAAGTGTTTGGCCAGCCGTCTGGCCCCGGTACCGACGCATTCCCAGACGACGAGCCTTACAATGAAGAGAATGTCGACCGTTTGAAAGCGGCCCTGATCGACGCATTGAAAAACGCGGCGAATATTCGTGATCTGAAGCCCGACGAAGGAGTGACCATTTGCGTGTTTGGAGGCTCCAAAGCTTCTTCGGTTCGCCTGCAAACACCTGCCAAGACCGGCCCCGCCGGCGGCGATTTCGCGGCCTTGTCCGGACAGTTCTACCGAACTCCTCAGCGGCGGACGGTGCTTACGATTCGCGCGAAGAAGGCCGATATCGATGCCTTTGCCAAAGGGCAGATGAACGCGGATGACTTTCGTAAGAACATTCGGCCCTTGATTTATGAGACCGATGCCACGGCCGGCCCGGGGCTTTTTGGCTACGGAACTTCCGGTAGTGGAGGCGGCTACGGGTTTTCGATCCAGAGGCAATAGAGATTCAGGCCGCCGGCGTTTTCCGGGGCCCTGATTCTGGGTTTGCCACCCGCGGGGCTTTATCACGAAGCCCTGCGGTTGCGTCGCGAGTAGGATGGAGCGGCAGAGTCTGATTGCGGGAATCACGCGCGGGGTTTTCTGTGGAAGTTGATCTCAGTGGCGAAGAACGGTAGCCGGAGAGGCCACGCCATTAGGTGTTCACCCCAATCGCGGTTGCTGGACTTGCGGAAGGCTTTCCGCACATTATTTTGTCAGCAATACTCCGCAGAACGAGGACTCGATGCTGAACAACCAAAATATTCTTTTAGCTGAGGATGACCCCAATGACGTGCTTTTGATCCAGCGCGCCTTTCAGAAGGCTGGGCTCAACACGGTTCTAAGGGTCGTGCGCGACGGAGAACAAGCCATTGAATACCTAAGCGGGCGTGGCAACTACGGGAACCGTGAGCGATTTCCGCTCCCCTTCCTCCTGTTGCTGGATCTGAAGATGCCCGGAACTGACGGGTTTGAGGTGCTTCAATGGTTGCGTGACGAGCCTGAGTTCAGGCGCTTGTTGATCATTGTGCTGACGTCATCCAATCTCCAGGCCGACGTGGACCGAGCCTATGATCTGGGAGCAAATTCCTATCTGGTCAAGCCGGTTGAATTCGATCAGATGGTCAACATGATCCATCGATTTGAGGCCTATTGGACTGAGATCAACCGCACCCCCACACCGCCGACCCAAGGGCAGGACTCGCGCCAGGTGAGCAGTGCCTCTTAGACGGAACGAGTGGGCTCCCGGCGCAGGTTAAACACTCCTGGCTGCGGCTGCCTCGAAAGCCTGCCCTAATCTACTTTTCCGTGGTCTCGCGGCGCAGGACGAACGGCTCGAATAGCCCATAGGCTACGGTGTCGTAGGCTTTTCCGGGAGGCAAACCCGAACCCGGTGCCTGGTGAAAGCCGGCCGGCCAGGCGGCTCCCAAAACCGGGGATCCATGATGAGGACCCAAAGTGTTCTTGAGCGTTCCGAAGACAGTGACCTGAACCTCGTTCTTTCCGGGCTAAACGCAAGTGCAAGTGTCAATGGCGAAGAGAAGGTATGCTGATGGAGCGGATGAGAAATCTTCGACCTGGTTGCGGTGCGGAAACATCGACACCCCCCCGATGCTGGTCGTCGGGCTTCGGAAAAGCAGCGCAGGCCTTGCGACCTGCGCTGCCCCTTTGCGCGATCCGGGCCGATACTCCAGCGCCCGGTCGCGGCGGCGGCTGCGATGAGCAACACACGCGAAGTCCGCCGCAAGGTCCCCTTCGGTCACCGCCCCAGCTTCCATTTCGCCGTCCTCGCGAAGCTTGTGGAGTGCGGTCGGCTTGCCGCGCTTTTCGCGCGCCTGCGCCTTTCCAAACCCTCGCCCGTCTTCGAAAAAGCGGCGCGAGCCGACCGCACTCCAAACGCTTCGCGCCTCCCAGGCCAGGCAATTCTGCGGTGGGTCAGCACGTATTGGCCACACCCGCGAAGTGAGGCGGGAGCAAAATTCCGCTCCGGTTCTGTCGCACGATTTCCGGGGGAGGGAAATTTGGGGTGCGCGTGAATGCCGCCTGCATCATCCTGGAGATGGTTTCGAGGCAACCCTTCTGGAGCGCGGCGGTTTCCTCGGCAGGCTTTCCAAAGCCCTCGTTCATCATGGGGAACGTGTGTTAACGGCGGAGCCCCGCATGCTCCCCGGCGCGGCGGTAGGGGGTTGGCGGGGTCTCCGGCCTTGGATTGGGCCTCTCGGTCAGGGCGTTTTGGGCACCCGCATTTCCGTAACCTCCGTGTTTTTGCGAACGAAATCGACCCAGGAATCTATGGCTTTGTTGCTGATTTCCGAGATCGCCTCGGTCTGAGAACGCACTGCTCCCATGGAGGTAGTCCAGAACTCGATCCATTTGGCCTGACTTTCGGCCAACCCCGGCGCCTGAGCCGCATCGACGGCCTTCTTCATCAATTCGGTCCCGGTGCGACTATTCTGCTCCATTAAGGCCATCATGTCTTCCATGCGATGCTGTGCCATGGGCATGAGACGGTTCGCCATGCCGGTCATGCCGGTGAGGCGCTTCTGCCAGTCCTGCGCCAGGTTGTTCTGGTTCAGCATCGAGCTCCACCAGCGCCCCGCTTCCTCCTGGAACTTGAGCCCGGTGCGGACAGCGTGTTCGTAATTCCTGGTGGCGTTTTCGGCCGTTTCCGATGTCGGCCTGGCTTTGTTGTTGTCTTTAGTCATGTCTACCTGCTCCCTTCCTCAGAACGTGAACCTGCGTAGCGCGCATGTGCAAACGCACAAACTGGAAAACGGGCCGGAAATGATGAGGCATCGTTTGCAAGGATTCGGGCGTTTCATGTCGCGGTGCCGGAACTCGGTTCACCCCAGAACTGGCAACAGGAATAGTTAACTCCCAAATCGGCGCGCAGTCAACAATTATTTGTGCGTTTGCACAAACTTTTTTCAGGCCTTTTTCCCACCGCGGCGCCCCGGCTTGCGCCGCCCTGGTTTGCGTTTCAGCTCGACCACCTGGGCTTGGAGATCACGCACGATCTGTTGCAGTTCCGAAACGCTCGGCGCCTCCTGCGCCCGGATGCCGCCGCCCGGGGCCTCCATGGGCCGGGGCGCAAAGGCGGAGGCGAAAGGTTCCAGCATCGCTTTGGTCCAGGCCGAAACGGAGGGAAAGACCGAGGGGAGTCCGTGGGTGCGGCGGATTTGCTCCTCGACCTGCTGTTGATAATCGAGGAACGACTTCAGGGCCTGGTTGAAATATTTCTCGATGAAGTCCTTCACGAGCTGATCATTCATCCGGATGATGCGGACCAGCAGGGGGACGGGCAGGGAATCGAGTTTGGGCGTGTCGAGTTCGAGGATGATTTGCGTGAGGACCTGGGCGGTAATATCGGCGGAGGTCCGGGCGTCCACCACGTGCAAGTCGTAACCTTGCTGTACGAGCGAGCGGATTTCGTCCAGGGTGAGATGGCGGCTGTGGGTGGCGTCGTAATAGCGCCGATTGGGATATTTTTTGATCTCCAGCCGTCTGAGGTTCGCATCCGGTGAAGCGGCCATGGCTCAGATTAGATTTCTGAGGGGAGCAAGGCAAGTTAAACTTGGGAATGTTGCGGCTGCACAATGTCTGCGCTGCTTCCTCGCGCCCCTTGGCCCAATGGGCCCGGCGCTGCCGGTCGCCGAAGCGAAGATTTCCGACCTGGTCCCGCGGTCCCGCGGGGAGCCCTTGACAAGGGGTAGGTAGATTCGATATTGAAAGATTGTGCAGACGCACAATGCGCCAAGCCCAACACCTCGCACAGGGCTCCGGATGGGTTCCAACCCTGAAGGAGAGGCCTTGCTCACCCAACGAAAAGGAAAACATGAATATCAAAGGTTCAGTGGCAGTCATCACCGGCGCGGCCGGCGGCATCGGCCGGGCGCTCGCGCTGGAGCTGGCCAAGCGCAAGGCGGCGGGCTTGGCGCTCGTGGACCAAAGCGACGCGGTTCACCAGGTTGCCAAGGCCCTCAACGAACTGGTTGGCAGCGCCCTGGCCTTCGGCTACAGCGGGGATGCGACCGACCCGAAGTTTCGCAAGCAAGTGTACGGCGAAATGTCTGGCCGCCATGGTCCGGTGAACATCTGCGTGCCGGCCGCGGGAATCACCCGAGACGGCTTGGCCGTCAAGATGGATAAGCAAACCAACCAAGTGTCGATTTATCCGACCGAAACGTTCCGCCAGGTGGTGGAGGTGAATCTGATCGCACCGGTCTACTGGGCGCTGGAAATGGTGGCCGGCATCGCCGAAGCGCGATCCCGGCAGGGCCTAAAGCGCTGGGAACCCACCGAGCCGCTTCAGGGGGCCGTGATCTTTATCGGCTCCGTTTCCTCCCTGGGCAACAAGGGGCAGATCGCCTACGCCGCAACCAAGGCGGGCCTGGAAGGGGCGGCCGCAACACTGATGATGGAATCCGTATTCTACGGAATTCGGTGCGGGGTCATTCACCCGGGGTTTACCGACACGCCCATGGTTCGGGCGCTCGGTGAAAAGTTCATCGCGGATAATATCATTCCGCGGACGCAACTGCGGCGCTTGATCCAGCCGGAAGAAATCGCGGATGCGATTTGTTTCATGATCTCCAACGCAGCGGTCAGCGGCTCGTTGTGGGCCGATGCGGGCTGGCATCCCGCCGCCTGAGCCGGTTTTGGACCGCACCCCAAGGCGCCGGTCAGGGCTCGGCCCGGCCTGTCACGAAGCCTCGGCGGTCGTCGGTTCGAGCGGATTGTCACTTAAAGTCGCTGGAATTCTCGCGCCCCAGGGCTAAACTAAGCTCCAGCAGATGGAGCTACGGGATGTTAGGAATTTGATCGACGCTGTGTCGGGACAATGCCCGACGATAGCTGGCGTGTGCCGGCGCACCGGGTGCGCAGGTCGGCAACGGGCGCAGGCCCATCATGTTTCCTGGCCGGGGAGGCGATCGTGAGCGGCGATTTCGGGAGGCCCGGAAGGAAACCCAAGGAGGAGGAATCCCCGGTGCCTGGCGCTGAGCAGTTGCTCCTGCAGGCTACGGCCCTCCAGCATGCTGCCAACGCCATCATGATCACCGACCGGAAGGGAAATATTCTTTGGACCAATCCCTCCTTTACGGCGTTGACCGGATACTCACCGCAGGAGGTTCTGGGGCAGAATCCACGAATCCTTAAGTCCGGGGAGCAGGGAACGGAATTTTACCAGCACCTGTGGTCCACGATCCTTAGGGGTGACACGTGGCAGGGTGAGTTTACCAACCGGCGCAAGGATGGAACCCTGTACCACGACGAGCACACGATTGCGCCTGTTCGATCGGCGGGCGGCGACATAACCCACTTTGTGGCGATCATGCAGGACGTGACCGCGCGCAAACAAGCGGAAGCGGAGATCCGCAAATTAAACCAGGAACTGGAACATCGGGTCCGTCAGCGCACAGCCCAACTCGAGGGCGCCAACCGCGAATTGGAAGCCTTTTCCTACTCCGTGTCGCACGACCTCAGCGCGCCGTTGCGACATATCGCCGGTTTTGTGAAGCTGCTCCGCGAGGATCTGGGCACGACGCTCACCGGGGATCCGGCTCACTGTCTGCAGCAGATCGAGGGTTCTGCACGGCGCATGCGGCAGTTGATCGATGACCTGCTTGCGTTTTCCCGCACCGCCCGGATGGAGATGGCGCTGGCGAGCCTGGCCTTGGCACCGCTGGTGGATCAGGTCCTGAACGACCTTCAGTCAGAGTTGGCCGGCCGTTCTATCACTTGGAAAAAAGAGAACCTCCCGGACGTGGTGGCTGACCCGGAATTGCTGAGGCAGGTGCTGGTCAACCTGCTGAGCAACGCGATAAAATATACGCGTCCGCGAGACCTTGCGGTGATCGAGATTGGACAGGGGGAAAGCACCCCCGCCGAAACCGTCGTTTTTGTTCGCGATAACGGTGTTGGCTTTGACATGCGCTACGTCCACAAACTCTTCCGGGTTTTTCAGCGGCTGCATTTCTCGGAAGACTTTGAAGGCACCGGCATCGGCCTGGCGAATGTTCAGCGCATTATCGCCCGTCACGGCGGACGCACCTGGGCCGAAGGCAAAGTCAATAGCGGGGCCACTTTTTATTTTTCGCTCCCGAATATTCCCGCCGGATCCAGCGGTGCAGCAACCGGCGCCGTCGCGTGAAGTGTTACATCTGAGCCGGTCTGGGCATTGCCTCGAGGAGGCGAAGAAATAGAAAGACGCGGACAGAAATATTGTCCTGTGCTGAGTTTTGCAGTCTGTCTAACCCTGGACCAGCGGGGGCTCGAGGCCTTGGGGCCTTCACCTACCTAGGCATTAGGCTGTCTTTTCTGCTTTAATCAGGACGTAAGACTGGAAGCTCTTTGCCGCTGGTGTTCAGGCAAGGGCGTACGATTCCACTATCGCGGTTCTGACTTAAACAACGGAAGGATGAGCAACATGGATACGACTGAGAGCAACAACAATCACCATCACACGACCAAGGAACTACAAGGGAAGGTATGCCTGGTGACCGGCGGCAGCCGTGGCATTGGCCGCGCCATCGTCAAAGCGATGGCGGAGGCTGGCGCCGACGTGGCGTTTACCTATGCGACGTCGAAAGAGGTGGCCGATGCCTTGGCCAAATCGATCATCGCCGACAAGGGCGTACGCTGCCGGGCCTTTCAAGCCAATGTGGCATCGGCTGAGGAGATGCAGAATGTGACTCAGCAAGTGATCCAGGAGTTCGGGCCGATAACGATCCTGGTAAATAACGCTGGTATTAACCGTGACAAATCGTTTCTCAAGATGACCCGCTCGATGTGGGATGAGGTGATGCGCGTTAACCTCGACGGCGTCTTCTTCACTACCCAACTGGTGGCGCAGGACATGATCGGCGCAGGTTGGGGCCGGATCGTCAATATCTCTTCCATCGTCGGCCAAACGGGCAATTTTGGTCAGGTCAATTATGCGGCCACCAAAGGAGCCATTATTTCGCTCACGGAAAGCCTGGCGCGGGAATTGGCTCGGAAGGGCGTTACGGTAAACGCGGTGGCACCGGGATTTATCGAGACAGACATGGTGAGCGGGATGCCCGAGGCAGCTGTCAACCAAGTGAAAGCCATGACACCCATGGGCCGTTTGGGCAAACCGGAAGAGATTGCCGAGGCGGTCGTCTTCCTCGCCAGTCCGCGTGCCAGCTTTGTCACCGGCCAGGTGCTGGGGGTGAATGGTGGCATGTACATGTGAAGCCGCGGCGAGGTCAGGCGATCACCCCAATTGCCTCCGATTGTGGGTATGGCATGTTGGCCTCGTTAGGTACACTTCATAGAGCGCAGTTCCGACTGGCTGCGCAACGTTAAGGGCGGTTCGGCAACGTGCCGCCCTTTTTCAACTAGGTCCAGGGAGCGCTGTGGTGCGCGCGAGGTGCTGAATCGATATGATGGCTTTAGCTCGATGGCTCGTCCGCGCGGTGCTCGCGGTGGTTCTCTTCGTGGTTGCCTGCTCGGCGTTGGTGGCCATTTCGTTATTCGCAATGTATTGGGATCGGCGCTACGTCCATTCTACCTGAAGTACACCTTGGTGTTCTCGTGAACGTCGGGTGAAGCGAGCAGCTCCGAGGGAGTCAACCAAACGTATTCCCCGTGCTGGTCCTTGGGCAAAGCGTCCAGCTCGAGCGATAGGCACACCTCGTACGCGAGAGTAACGTAGTGGGTGCCAAAGCCTTGTTTTTCAAAGCGATTCGTGGAATACAGGTGCTCGTTTACCCCCACGAACCTGGCCTCGGCCCAATCCAGCTTGAGCCCAAGCTCCTCCAGGCTTAGCCGCTGAAAGGCCGCCGCCCGGGTTTCATTCTTGGTAATCCGTCCGCCTGGAACGAAAAAGACGTTTTTGGCCGGCTCGAACGTGCGACGGCCGACCAGGACCTTTCCTTCCGGCGAGCGCACGATCAGATCAATGGCCACCAAAGGCGTGAGTCGGATCACAGTTTCGAAATCCTGCGGGGCCATCCACTGGCCCGGTTGCGGCTCTACATCAGTGGCGTTTTGCAAGTTGCTCATCGAGCCAGCCTAATCGAGCGCGTTGGCATTTGAAAAGCGCATATCGGAAGGGAGCCGTGAGGAATGTGCATCTGTCCCGGGGCGTCGGCTTGCAGCCGGCTTCACGCGTCCACTTTAAAACGGCGCCTCCAGGAATGCCGAGAGCCACATTCCAGCGCTCCAGGAGCTTTAGGTTGCAGCCTTTGCTGTGGGTTGTGCAAGAGGTCCAGCAGCCTTCACCCATTCGGTTCGGGCACGACACGCTTCCGTGCCGTCGCTTTTGACGATGGAATGGGACCAGCGACCGGCGGCGTTTTCTGCTGAACTGATGGAGAGGGTCTCATCGCCCTTTGTTTCGCCCACGTAATTGAGTTCGATGAGGCTGAGGTTATGTTCGCGGTGAAACTGGAGATTAAAAGAGTCCAGTAGCCAGGTGAGGTACCTGGCACTGTTCACGTGGCCGTTGACATCGATATCACCGTACCTTGCGGTCAACGTCATCACCGCCGTGTTGCTGGCCACCGGAGCCAGCTTGCAGGGATCAATGCCAATGGCCATTCGCTCGGGAAAAGCGCCGAGGCTGCCCAGCCAATTCTCGATGCGTTGGGGCTTGCGGTTGGCCTGATCCAAAACCAACCAGGCACTCGATCCGCCCAAGAGCTGTTGACCGCTCGGATCGACGATTTCAAAATCACGCAAGGCGAGAATACCGCGCGCCTTCCGCGGCCAGGTTATCAGCTGAGCCAGATCCCCCCACCGCGGCACCGTGGTGATCTGGATCCGCAGGCGGGCGAGGACCCAGAAGCAGTTCTTTTGTGCCAGGTGGGTGTAGCCGAAGTCCAGGGCCTCAGCATGGTTCCACGCCGCGTCCAAAAAGTAATGGCACAGGGCTCCCGCGTGCGCGTGTCCTGTGAAATCCACATCGTACGCGCGGACGGCAAAGTCCTCTTTCCAGAACCCTGGTTCTTCTGTGGTGTTCGCCATGGGTGGAGGCTCCCCCAGGTTCAGTGCTCGAACCCTCGTAATTCTGCGCAAGATGAGAACGCCTGAGCTGGGTTGTCACCGCCAGCGGGTTTGCCCCTCACGCGCACCGCCCATACTTGTTCCCGACCCTGGAGCTCGCAATTGAAGGGTTCACCGCCCCGCAATCCCGCCGCGTCGATGGCAGTCGTCGCCGGGTAATTAACCAACTCGCCAACCTCCTCCCATTTTCCGTCTCGTGTCTGCTTCACCTCGACCCGAGGCTTGCCCGCGCTGGCATCGAACCAGCCGCCATCATGGAAGGTCTTGCCATGAATAAAAGTGATCCGGCGCAAGCTGACAGGTGCATCCAATGTCACGGCAAACCAGTCCTCCTTGGCTGGCTGGCCGTCGAAGGTCACCACTGCGGTTTGAGGGTCGTCGTCCGTGATCGAGCCGTTGATGTTCCCCGGTCGGGAGCGGCTTTCCTGGCCTTCAGCGAGCAGATTGTCGATGGATCTATTGTTCGGGAGCGGCAGCCAAACCTTGTACAACGTTCCAGCCGCTCCGGCGTCCGCGAAGGGGATGAGCTTGATTTGAAAAGGCGTGCCCTTTTTGATGCTGCCGACCCTTCGGCGCGCCACCGCGTTCATACGAAACACTTGCGCACCCGCCCAGGTCGTCAGCGCTGCCGGGGGCGGCTCCGGTTCAATCTCGAGCGCGGCCAGGTCGGCTCCGCTGGCGGCGACTGCGCTCAACGGAAGGGCGTTGGTGGCGGCAGCTGCGGGGCCAATCCTGAGCAGAGCCTCGTCCGCCGCAAGGACTAAGGGGCCGTAGAGGACGGCGATTTTTCCAGCGTTGAGATGGTTTCCGACGAGGACTCGTGCCTCCAATTTGAGCGATAAATCGATCTGGTCGCCCTTCGTCCATTCCCGGGCGATCGCCACATATCCATCATTGCCCTGTCGCCCCTGGTAAGCTTTTCCGTTGACCCGCACCGAAGAAGATTGGCACCAGCCCGGGATCCGGAGCTTTACGGCGAATGTCTTGGGCGACTCCGAATCGAGGGCAATGTGAATATTGCCATCGTGCGGAAACAGGGTGGTGGTTTGGACGGTTACCGGGGTGCGGTCTCGCAGGAGCAGGTTTGCTTTTCCGGTGTTATAGAGGTTGACCACCACGCCGTCGGCGTCCGAGCTAACGGCAAAGCTTGGGATCAAAGCGATCCCACGGGGGCCGCTGGAGAGGCAGCAATGCCCATCCAGGGTGCTGCTGTAAGGCTTTTTGCCTTCCATCTGAACGTAGTAGCCCCACGCCGAACCATCGCATTGCTGCGCGCCAAAGAGCTGGTTGAGGACGACGCGTTCCAGTTCGTCGGCGAAGCGAGCCTCGCCGGTCAACCGCAGAAGCTGAGCGTTAAATTGGAGCCACGTAACCGTCACGCAGGTTTCGCCGACGTTATTTACATTCGGAAGATCAAAATCGTCGTGAAAGAGTTCTCCGTAGCTGGCGGCCCCAGTCAGGTATATGCGGTTCTTAACAATGTCCTGCCACGCGTTCAGGCAGGCTTCGAGGATTTTCGGTTCGTTGACGGTCCGATAAAATTCCAAAGCGCCGTTCAAGCAGGAAAGCATTTCGTAGGCTTTCCCATTGCCCACCTTGTCCACACGTTTCAGCGTCAGGAGGGTCGAGATCACTTTGGGCCCGTTGGGTTGCTCCCAGGCCCTGAGGATATACCGGCAGAAATCCAGATACCGCGGCTCTCCTGTTAACCGATACAGCAACACCATGGGTTCGAGCACGCTCGTCGGGGCCAACCCAACGTGCCAACCCGCTTGGACGATATCGCGTTTGCCCGGCTCATCGCCAAACGTGTTGCACAACAGGTCGCCCATGTGGCGGCAAGCGGGCAGGGGCGCGAGGTTCCCGGTGTACCGCATGTAAGTAATTAGCCCGATGAGATTGTATTTGTGCGCCCATACGTCCCACTCCGTCCAGCGATCCTTGTCGAGATATGTCCCCAGGTATCCATCGGCCAGTTGGCATTTGACCAACTCCGCTGCCACATAATCCAACTTCTCTCGCAGCGCCAGGTCACCCGTATTGACCCACGCGAGCGTGGCTGCATGCAGCCATTTGCCTACGTGCTCGCCGTCCCAGGCCTGGCGGCCCGGGCGCCGGCGATAACCTTCCAGGAGCCGGGCCGGGTCCAGCTTTACCAGCCGGTTGGCCTCGTTGGCCTCGATTCGGGTGCCCAGCCATCCGCTCAATTGGATTTGGTCTGGAGACTCAAACTGTTGTCGATCCTGCAAGGCGGGAGCAATTTTGTCGGGAACGATGCTCGCCGCGCTCACCGGAATCGCCAGAGTCATCACGGTCCAACTGAGGAGGAATTGGGAGAGTCTCATAAATGTTGCAAAGGGCTTCATTGTTAACATTTGTGAGGTGAATGTTAAGTCCTGACCGAACGGAAGCCAAGCCGCCTCATAACGGAAATCATTCTGCCCTAATCATTCTGCGATCTCGGGCAGAATGATTAGGGCAGAATAATAATGGGAAAGGACCTGTCCCGGAACTAGACAGGCTCGCCAAACTCGGGACAGTGCAGCAGGGCTGCCGCAGGACTGCTTAGCCGAGCTTTGTTTTGCCGCACGAAGCGTGTGCGTCACCGGCCTCTGGCTGTTCCGCCCACACCGTGAGGGTTTCATGCCAGAGATCGAGCGTCGCGCGCAACCCATCCAGCCAGGGCAATACCCGGCGCTCGAGGGCGTTGGAAAGTGAGGTGGGGTCCACGGACCAGCAGGTTTCGTCGACATCCTTGATGATCGTGGCGAGTTGTTGCAGTTGCCATTTGCGCAATTGCATCAAGGAGGCGCCACCGCTCGAAGACCCGCACGCCGAAGACGGCATGAGGCTGAGTGTGAGCAAGGGCTGCTTCAGGTCACGAGCCAGATCCCACCAATGTTCCCGGCCCAGGCGGCTGTCGTTGATGAGCACGGAGATGACGGCAGAGGAGATCTGATCGCGCACTTTGGCGATTTGGTTTCGAGCCATGGTGATCAACTGGAGGGGCAGTTGGCTCAAATCGATGCTCTTGCCTTCGATTTTAGCGAACCCAGTTCGCGCCTGGAGACAATCGGTCGCACTCACGGGCTGCCCGTCGACGACGAAGGCGCACAGGACGCGTTGCTGTTCGAGGGCTTTGGTCTCCAGAAAAGACCGAATAGCGGCCAGGGATCTGCGGAGTGGCGGGACCACCACTGGTTCACCATCGAGAACGATTTGCTGCCGCGTATCCGCCTTCGAAGAGCATGAATCAGAGTGCATTGCGCTGGTTTGGATTGCAAGAAGTGTGCCCACTGCCTTCTCGCCGCGCCAAATTCACATCGATCATTAAAGAATTGCCCCAAATTGAGTGCCAGAGAGGGAGGGCTCGGTCACGCGGAGTTGAGGCGGCCGGGATCGCCTGCCGTGCCCTATTTTGCATCGGGCGGGTGCAAAGGAAAGGCGGGCAGTAAAACTGCCCGCCTTTCGGGGATCGGCTTCCAAGCCGGTTTGCGGTCTGGTCTAAGGCTGCGTAGCGCCTGAAACGACCCGCAGGTGAATGAATCGGGGAGCGGTCGGGACGATGGGGACCAGGTCCCGAACCGTGATCCAATCGAATTCAGAATCAAGCGAGCTGAGATCGACTTGCACGAGGTGGCTGCTATCACCAATCCAAGCCAGTTTGTCAGCTGAGACTTCGGGGAAGTACTGCAAGCCGAGCGCGGCGGCGTTGGTGCGGCGCTTGAATTTCATATTCAAATAATCGCTCCCATTGGCTTGGGTGGTCCAGACGATGATCCCGGTTGAAGCATCGGCTGGGTTTTTGGGATTCGAGCCCACGCTATATTCCAACAGGTTGGACAGCCCGTCCCCATCATTGTCCGCGTTGGCCTGGGCGGGGTCGGCCAGGTTGATGCCATCATAAGGGCCGATCACGATGACCTGGAAGCTGTTGGTGGCGCTGAGCGGCGAGGAGCCGGCGGCGGTCGTGGCCGTCGAGGTGACGATCGTGGTGATCATGTTGGTGCTCGGGCTCTCCGACAGTGTCGGCGTCCAGGTGATTACCCCGTTCGTGTCGATCGTGGTGCCGGGAGGCGCGTTGAGCAATTGATAGCTCACGGGATTCGCGGGCAGATTCGGGTTGATGGCGGTGTTGACTACCGTCACGGTGGTCAATTCCGTAACCACGACATTGGTTTGATTGGGCAGCATCAGAGCGCTGGGAGCGTCCAGCACAATCGTCTGCACCGCGCTCGAGCTGTTGCCGCAGGCATCCGTCGCCACCCATTTCCGGGCGACAACCTGGGTGCCGTCGCTTTCGACAGTCATCGTGTCGGAATAGGTGACCACCGCTGCACTGCAGGTGTCTTGTGCCGTGGCGACGCCGGTCTTGCCGGTGCTGATATCAGCGTTGAACGAGAGCACGAGGTTTGCCGGAGCCGTGATTACAGGTGCGGTCGTGTCTTGCACGGTAATCGTTTGGAGGGCGATCCCCACATTGCCGCAACCGTCTTGCGAACTCCAGGTGCGTTTTACCACGTAATTACCCGGGCAATTGCCGGCAAGGATTTGGTCGGCGTAAGTGGGGCCGGAGGCCGTGCTACAACCGTCGATAGCCGTAGCGATTCCCAGCGCCCGGTTGACACTCGGGTTAAGCGAGTCGCTGCAGGCAATGGTAACAGCCGCCGGCGCCGTCACGATGGGCGCGTGCGTGTCATTGACCGTGATGGTCTGAAGAGCGGTAACGGTATTTCCGCAGCCGTCCGTGGCTCGCCAGGTGCGCTTGATGACCTGGCTCCCAGCGCAAGGGATGCTTACGGAATCACTATAGGTCACCGTGCTCGCGCTGCAGCCATCCTGAGCGGTGGCCACGCCGGTGTTGTTCGTGCTCGTATCCGCAGGGCATTCCAGGGCCAGGCTAGGCGGTGCGGTGAGGGTCGGCGGAGTCGTGTCCCGCACCGTGATGGTTTGGACAGCGCTCGTTGAGTTACAGCCATCGGTGGCCATCCAGGTGCGGAGGATCACTTTGGCCCCACCGCAGGAATTACTGACCACGTCGCTGTAGCTGACCGATGCCGGACCACAAGCAGCCATCGCCGTGGCGACGCCGGTGTTGTTGGTGCTGGTATTGGCCGGACACTCCAACACGAGGTTGGCCGGAGTGATCATCGAAGGCGCGACGGTATTGCTCACGACAATGAAGTAGGAGACGGTGTTGGTGTTCCCGCAGGCGTCCTGGGCGACCCAGGTCCGTTGGACGGTGTAGCGACTCGGGCAGGTATAGTCGGAGATAACGTCCGGCAGAGCGCTGACCAGCACGGGGCTGCTGCACGTATCGCTGGCCGTAACCGTGGACGGGTCGGGCGCCGGGATCTGCGCGGGGCATTGCACCAGCATTACCATCGGAGCCGTCAGGTGTGCCGCCGCCCAGGAAGACATTGTGCATGCCTCGAACGAAATGTTCAGGTTGTTGACCAGAGCCGAGAGGCTGCTGAAATCATAGCCTGCGGGCACCGGCAGTCCGGCCAGGGCCTGATTTGCAGCGGCGAGGATTTGACTCACGGTCATGCCGTTGAGGCTATCACTCCCACTGTTGGTATAGACCAGGGAGCCAAAGCTGTTCCCTGCGGCTCCCGTTACGCCAGCCGTATTGAAGGCGATGTTAATTGTCAGCGCCAGGGTCTGACGTCCGAATCCACCCGCGCCATAAGTTCCGGTGGGGTTCACCGCGTCTTGAGTCAGGGGCGATCCGGTGCCGCTGCCTTGCGAGAGCGCGGCTTGGAAGGCGCTGAGGCCGGTTGAGTTACCCTGCCACAGCAATCCGTTCGGTGAGGCATTGCCATTAGCGGGCGTGTAGATGCCCAACACCAACCCGTTAGTAAACACCTTCGTGTAATTGGCCTGGAGGATCTGGCCAGGCAGACCGCCGCCGCCCCAGCCACCCTGGCTATACGTGCAGGGCTTGATGTAGGTGAGCGAGATGCTCGGCGGCGTCCGATCAATCACCGAGATGGTCTGCACTCCGTTGGTACTGTTGCCACAGCCGTCTGCGGCCGTCCAACGGCGCGTGATAATCTTGCTTCCGCCGCACAGGTTGCTGACCACATCGCTGTAGGTCACCGTCGCGGTGCTGCAACCGTCCACCGCGGTGGCGGTTCCGGTGGCGCTTGGGGCGGTGTTGGCTCCGCATTCAAGTGTCAGGTCGGCTGGAACGATGAGACTTGGGGAGAGCAGATCAATCACCGTGATCAGTTGGGTGGCGCTGCTGGAATTGCCGCATTGGTCCATTGCCTTCCAGTTCCGGGTAATCACTTTCGCGCTGCCGCACGTATTGCTCACCACGTCGACGTAGCTAATCGTCGCCTGGCTGCAGGTATCGGTCGCTGAGGCTACACCAGTATTATTCGTGCTCGTGTCCGCCGGGCATTGAAGCGTCAGACTCGGCGGAACTATGAGAACCGGCGCGGTGGTGTCGCGCACCGTAATGGTTTGCACAGCTGTCCCGACATTCCCACACGTGTCGTGCGCGGTCCAGGTGCGCTTGACCGTATAATTGCCTGGGCAATTTCCAGTGACGATTTGGTCGGCGTACGTCGGAGTGGATGCCGTGCTGCAAGTATCCGTCGCGGTCGCAAAGCCTAACGCCGTATTCACGGTCGGATTTTGCGAATCCGTGCAGGCAATGGTGATATTGGCCGGCGGAGTTACTGCGGGCGGCGTGACATCCTGAACCGTGATGGTCTGGCTGACGGGCAGGGACGTATTGCCGCTGACATCTTTGGCCGTCCAGGTGCGGGTGATGGAGTAGTTACCCGCGCAGGAGCCCGGAGTGGTCGAGTCGATTGACGTTATTTTCGGATTAGGGTCACAGTTGTCGGTAGCTTTAGGCGCTGTAAAGACCGGGGTGGCCGGGCATTGGATGGTCAGGGCCGCGCCCTGGCCGCTGAGGACCGGGGCGGTGGTGTCCTGGACCGTGATGATTTGGCTTTGGCTGGAGTGATTGCCGCAGGCATCCGTGGCCGTCCAGGTGCGGGTAATCGTGTAATTGTAGTGAGCCAGGTGAGTGGCGTCAGAGTCCTGGGTGTTGTTCTCGACCAGCGTGATGACCGGGTGTTGGTCACAGGAATCAGTGGCGGTGGGAGAAGCCGGGGCCGGGACGGCGCTGCACTGGACCGTCACATTGGCCGGCACGCCCGCCAGTGTGGGGGCGGTGAGGTCTTCAACCGTGATGGTCTGGCTGACGGGCAGGGAAGTATTGCCGCTGACATC
>Ga0105240_10003036_pt1 | contig 26403 bp, 29 predicted proteins | sample KBSC54metaG_FD_80426 | JGI IMG/M metagenome (GOLD analysis project Ga0105240, IMG submission 80426) | Corn rhizosphere microbial communities from Kellogg Biological Station, Michigan, USA - KBS C5-4 metaG | ecosystem: Host-associated > Plants > Roots > Rhizosphere > Soil | place: Michigan, USA...
GCCACCGCGGCTGGGGCGAGAGCGTGATCATCGGCGTGGCCGAGGCCGGCAAGGAGATCGCCACGCGGCCGTTCCAACTGGTCACCGGGCGGGTCTGGAAGGGCACGGCCTTCGGCGGCGCGCGAGGACGCACCGATGTGCCGAAGATCGTCGACTGGTACATGGACGGCAGGATCGAGATCGATCCGATGATCACCCACACCCTGCCGCTGGAGCGGATCAACGAGGCCTTCGACCTGATGCACGCCGGCGAGAGCATCCGGAGCGTGGTGGTCTATTGAGGCCGCAGGTCATCGCGGTCAGCGCCAAGGCCAAGCACGGGGTCGACAAGCCCAATCGGGCCGTGATCCGGCTCCTGGCCGGCCAGGGTGTCGAGGGCGACGCCCATTGCGGCGCGACGGTCAAGCATCGCAGCCGATGGCGGCGGGACCCCAGCCAACCGAACATCCGGCAGGTGCATCTGCTGGCGGTCGAACGCTTCGAAGAGCTGGCGGCCCTCGGGTTCACGGTAAGGCCCGGCCTGATGGGCGAGAACGTCACCACGCGCGGCCTGGATCTGCTGGGGCTGCCGACTGGCGCGATCCTCCGGCTGGGCGCCGAGGCCGCGGTGCGGATCACCGGCCTGCGCAACCCCTGCTACCAACTCGACGCGCTGCAGCCGGGATTGATGGCCGCCTGCCTCGAAAAACGCGGCGGCGAACTGGTCCGCAAGGCCGGCGTCATGGGCGTGGTGCTGGTCGGCGGCGAGGTGCGGGCGGGCGACGGAATCGCCGTGGAACTGCCTGGCGGCCCCCTGGAGCCGCTGACACCAGTCTGACCGGTCTATCCGTGGGGCCGCCACCATTGCGCGCTATTCGGGAACTTCCGGAAGGCGTAGTCGTCCAAGCTTGCGGAGGATCATCATGGCTGACGCATCAACCCCGCCTGGCGGCCCCGACCTGACGCTTGGAACGGACTTCGCCGCCCTCGTCGATGGAGAGCCCCTGCTGGGCCACGTGGGCGAAGAGGCGGTGATCCTCGTGCGGCGGGGCGACGAGGTCTTCGCCGTCGGCGCCCAGTGCACCCACTACGGTGGCCCGCTGGCCGAGGGGCTGGTGGTCGGCGACACCGTGCGCTGCCCCTGGCACCACGCGGCCTTCTGCCTGCGCACCGGCGCGCCGTTGCGTCCGCCGGCGCTCAATCCCGTGGACTGCTGGACGGTGACCCGCGACGGCGACCAGGTGAAGGTGGGCGCCAAGCGCGAAACCCGCGAGGCGCCGGCGTTGACCGGTGACACGCCGGCCTCGGTGATCATCGTCGGCGGCGGCGCGGCCGGGGCGGTCGCGGCCGAAACCTTGCGCCGCGAGGGCTATGAAGGCCCGGTCACGATCCTTTCGGCCGACGACGCCCCGCCCTGCGATCGTCCGAACCTGTCCAAGGACTACCTGGCCGGCAGCGCCCCGGAGGAGTGGATTCCGCTACGCCCCGCCGAGTTCCATGAAACCCATCGGATCGACCTGCAGCTCAAGACGCGGGTGGCGAGCATCGACACCCGGACGCGCCAGGTGACGCTCGAAGACGGCCGGCGCCTGGGCTACGGCGCCCTGCTGCTGGCGACAGGCGCCGAGCCCGTGCGCCTGCCGACCCCTGGGGCGGAGCAGCCGCACGTCCACACCCTGCGGTCCCTGGCCGACAGCCGCGCGATCATCGCGGCCGCTGAGAAGGCGAAGTCCGCGGTCGTGATCGGCGCGAGCTTCATCGGCCTGGAGGTCGCAGCCTCGCTGCGCACCCGGGGACTGGAGGTCCATGTCGTTGCGCCCGAGGACGTGCCCATGGCCAAGGTGCTCGGCCCCGAACTCGGGCGCATGGTGCAGGCGATCCACACCGAGCACGGCGTCCGTTTCCACCTGGGCCAGACGGTGGCCTCGATCGGCGCGGACTCGGTCGCGTTGTCCGGCGGCGACACGATAAAGGCCCAGCTGGTGGTCATGGGCGTCGGCGTGAAGCCCGCCCTGTCCCTGGCCGAACAGGCGGGACTGAAGTTGGACCGCGGCGTGGCGGTGGACGAGCAGTTGCGCACCAGCGCGCCGGGCGTCTTCGCCGCCGGCGACATCGCGCGCTGGCCGGACCCGCATACCGGCCAGGCCATCCGCGTGGAGCACTGGGTGGTGGCCGAGCGCCAGGGGCTGACCGCGGCGCGCAACATCCTGGGCAGGAATGAGCCCTTCGACGCCGTGCCGTTTTTCTGGAGCCAGCACTACGACATCGCGATCCATTACACCGGTCACGCCGAGAGCTGGGACCTGATCGAGGTGGAGGGCGACGTGGGCGCTCGGGACTGCAAGGTCAGCTACCGGCGCGGCGGCAAGCTGCTGGCCGTGGCCACCGTCGGCCGCGATGCGGCGAACCTGGCGGCGGAACGCGAGCTCGAAAGTTCCCGCACCTAGGTCTTCGAGGCTCGCCTACTCGGCCGACATGGCCGCCAGGCGCCGGTCGGATTCCTCGACCCCGGGATTGATGTCCCGGCCGGTGAGCTGGCGGAAAACCTCGTCCAGGGCGGCGTAGCGATCGCGGGCCTCCCGCCAGAGATCGCGGGCCGCCTGGCGGTCCCCGATCCGTCCGGCGTGGACCGCGGCGCTGCGGACCACATTGGCCATCTCCAGCGGGGCGACGTCATCCCGCGACCGGTAGAGCGCCAGCATCTCGTCCATCAACGGCGCCGCCGCCTCGCCGCGGCCGGCCTCGCCCAGGATGTCGCCAAGGTGCCGAAGGGCGTCGGCGAGGCCCCGGTTGTCGCCGAGGCGCCGGTAGATCGCGACCGCCTCGGCCTGCGGCGGCTCGGCGGCGGCGTCGTCGTGGAGGTCGCGGTGGATCTGCGCCTGGCGGGTCAGGGCATGAGCCAGTTCGGCGGCCTGGTCCGCCGGACGCAGCGCCGCGACCGCCTCGGTGAACGCGGCCAGGGCTTCGGGCAGGCGCTGCGCGCGCCTCGCCCGTTCGCCGCGCTCCAGTGCGGCCTGCGCCCGTGCCTTGGCGTCCATGCCGCGAGACTGCGCCTGCGAGACGCGTGAACGCAAGACCGACGTCAGCCAAGCGCCGCCTGCCTGAGTTGCGGGAACACCTTGGCGACCTTGCTCAGTAGATAGTCGCCATAGGTCCCCTCGAACTCGTGGACAGAGGCGCGGTCCCACCGCTCGGCCCGGTCCGCGGCGGCCATGGCGGCGTCGGTTGCGACCGCGGGCAGCGGGCGCATGGGCGCCAGGAAGTCGGGGTCGAAGAACAGCGGGAAGGAGAGGCGGTCGCAGCCGCTGGTGTTCCTCACCCGGTGCGGCGTCGACTTGAACCGTCCGCCGGTCAGGCGCTCCAGCATGTCGCCGATGTTGCAGACCAGCGCGCCCTCGATCGGCGGCGCCTCGATCCAGCCGCCGGGCGCCTTGACCTGCAACCCGCCGTGGCGGTCCTGCGCCAGCAGGGTGAGCAGGCCATAGTCGGTGTGCTCGCCGACGCCCCAGGCCCCGGTCCAGTCGATGTCGTCGGGTCCGCTCGCCGGGTAATGGAATATGCGGAACAGCACCGTGGGCTCGCCGGTGTAGGCGCGGGCGAAGTACTGGGCGTCGAGGCCCAGGCTCAGCGAGACACCCTCCATCAGCACGGCGGCCGCGCGGGTGGCGCCGGCCATGTAGGCCTCGGCGGCGGCTTTCAGACCCGGCAGGTCCTCAGGCCAGAGGTTGGCGCCGTGCATCGGCAGGCCGGCGCGGACGCGCGGGTGGTCCGGTCCCAGGTCCGTTCCGAGATAGAGGCCTTCCTTCAGGTCCGGCCGACCCGAGGTGAGTTCGCCGCCGACCGGAAAATAACCCCGCCAGGCCCGCCCGCCCCGGGCCATGGAGATCGCCATCCTGGCCTCGAGCGGCAGGGCGAAGAAACGCCGGCTCTCGGCCTCCAGCGCGTCCAGCACATCGAGTCCGACGCCGTGGCCGACCAGGTAGAAGAAACCGTGCGCTTCACAGGCCCGCGCGATCTCCGCGGCGACCGTGGTCCGTCCGGCGTCGTCCTCGGCCCGGAACAGGGCCGCCATGTCGATGACCGGCAGGCGTTCGGCCATAGTCAGGCCGCCGGCGCGGGCCGGGCGCGCTGATTGTAGAGCAGGGCGCGGCGGCGGGCCTGTTCCTCCGGCGTGACGCTGGCCGGATCCTCCGGCGGACCGGCGGTGACCGCCAGGCCCTTCACGACCGCCGGCCGCGCCGACAGCTCCTCGAACCACCGCTTGAAGTATTTGAACTCGTCGAGGTCGATGCCCTGCAGCTTCCAGGTGACGGTCCAGGGGTAGCAGATCATGTCGGCGATCGTGTAGGCGTCGCCGGCCAGGTATTTGCGGTCGTAGAGCCGGTTGTTCAGCACGCCGTACATCCGGTGGACCTCGTCGTTGAAGCGCCGGTTGGCGTAGGACTGGTCCCCATGCTCGGGGCCCAGGCGGCCGAAATGGCCGCGCTCGCCGGTCTTCGGCCCCTGGTTGGCCATCTGCCACATGACCCACTGGACCACCTCGTACTTGCCGCGGGTGTCCTGCGGCCAGAAGCGGCCTTCCTTCTCGGCCAGATAGAGCATGATCGCGCCGGACTCGAAGACGCTGATCGGCTCGCCGCCGCCGGTGGGCTCGGTGTCGACCAGGGCCGGCATCCGGTTGTTCGGGCTGATCTTGAGGAAGTCGTCGGTGAACTGGTCGCCGCGGCCGATATTGGTCGGCGTGACGCGGTAGGGGACCCCCAGCTCCTCCAGCAGGATCGTCACCTTCTTGCCGTTCGGCGTGGGCCAGTAGTGCAGGTCGTACATCGGGCTCGCCTCATTCTTGCGCGGGAGGCGGGAACCCTAATCCGCCGCCCGCCGACCGCAAGACGACAAGTCCTGATCGAGCGATGAGCCCCGCTGATCGCTCAGGCGAGGTGGGTCTTCAGCCAGGCTATGGTCTCGCCCGTCGCGATGTCGAAGCCGGGACCGGAATAGACGTCGAAGTGACCGCCCGGCACGCGGACCAGCTTCCTGGGCTCGCCGGCCCGCTCGAAGGCCGAGAGCGCATGGGCGGTCGGCGTGACCAGGTCCTGCTCGGCCACGATCATCAGCAATGGCCGGGGCGCGATGCGGCCGATCCACAGCGCCGGCTCGTGCGCGCGGGCCAGTTCCAGCGACGACAGGGTGATCTGGTTCTTCCAGGTCGGACCGCCGGTCGTGGTGAAATAGGCGTAGCCGTCGGCGCCGGGCAGGGCGCAAGGCTCGTCCGGCCGGCCCACCACCTGCATGACGGTGGGCTCGGCGCCGGCGCCGCGGGCCTCCCGCTCGGCCATGGTCATGGCGATGATCTCGGCTCCGTTCGGCCAGCCGCCGATCAGCTCCCAGCCGCTGATGAACGGCGCCTGGGAGATCACCACGGCGACCCGCGGGTCCATGGCTCCGGCCTGCAGCACATGGCCGCCCGAGAAACTGGAGCCCCAGATGGCGATGCGGTCCGGGTCGAGCGCCGCCAGGGTGCGGGCATAGCTCACCGCGTCACGATAGCCGCGCACCTGCCGCACGGGATCGACCTCCTGGCGCGGGAAACCGCCGGAGAGGCCGAAGCCCGGATTGTCGTAGACGAAGGCCGCGAAGCCGGCGTCCGCGAAGGCCCGCGCCTGCGGCTCCAGCTGGGCGGCGACGGCCGAGAAGCCATGGGCCATGACGACGACAGGGAAGGGGCCGTCGCCCTTCGGCGCGTAGAGCTGGCCGCGCAGGATGGCGCCTTCGGAGGCGAACAGGTGGGGCGTGACATGGGTCATGCCGAAGATACGGCCAAGCTTGGGGGGTTGGATGCCTGGCGCGGCGTCTTACTCCGCCGCCAGCAGGACTGGCGCACCCTGCGGCCCGCGCACCAGCTTGCCTGGGAGCTCGCCGGTGGCCACGCCGTTCTCGAAGGTGACCACGCCGGAGACCACGGTCGCCCGATACCCCTCGGCCCGCTGCACCAGGCGGCGGCCGTCGGCCGGCAGGTCGAAGATCATCTCCGGCGCCAGGATCTGCAGGCGCTCGAAGTCGATGACATTGATGTCGGCCTTCATGCCGGGCGCGAGCACGCCGCGGTCGTGCATGCCGTAGAGGCGGGCGGTGTCGCGGGTCTGCATGGCCACCACCTTCTCCAGCGGCAGCCGCTCGCCGCGCTCGCGGTCGCGAACCCAGTAGCTCAGCATATAGGTCGGGAAGCTGGCGTCGCAGATCACCCCGCAATGGGCGCCGCCGTCGGAGAGCGACAGGATCGTCGCCGGGTGATGCATCATCTCGGCGATGTGGTCGAAGTTGAACTTCGAATAGTTGAGCAGCGGCAGGTAGATGTAGCCGCGTCCGTCGTGCTCCATCAGCATGTCGTAGACGATGGCCTGGGGGTCGGCCCCGGCCCGGGCGGCCTCCGCGGCGATGCTGTCCTCGGCGCGGGGCTCGTAGTCGAGACGCCCGTTCCGCTCGAGCCGGAACATGTTGCCGAAGGCGTGGGTCAGCAGCGCTCCGATGCCGGGCGGCGGCGGCACGTCCTCGCCGAGGATCGCCTGGCGGACCGCCGGGTCCTTCAGTCGGACCAACCGCTCGGCGAAGGGCAGGTCGGCGATCGCCCGGTAGGCCGTCTTGCGCACGAAGGGGTGCACCGTGGACTGCCAGCCGAGCACCATGCCGGTGGGCCGGCAGGCGATCTGGGCGGTGATCTGGGCGCCCTCGGCGCGGGCCTCCTCGGTCAGCTTCAGGAGGTCGCGCCACTTCTCCGGCTGCAGGGGCGACTGCAGCATGCCGAAGGTCACGGGCAGGCCCGAGGCCGCCGCGAACTGCTTCATCCACGCGAACTCGTCCTCCGGGATCGCCATGTCGGAGGCGATCTCGAAGACCCCGTGGCCGGCCTCCCCGAGGGCCCGGCCGATGCCGACCATCTCGTCCGCGCCGGCGAAGGTGCCGGGCGCCGGCTCGCCGTCCTTGGTGCGGTGCAGCTGGGTGCGGGAGGTGGAGAAGCCCAGGGCGCCGGCCTGCAGGGCCTCGCGGGTGATCTTGGCCATCTCGGCGATGTCGTCCGGCGTGGCCGCCTCGTTGCGCGCTCCGCGCTCGCCCATGACGTAGGCGCGGATGGAGCCGTGCGGCGCCTGGGTGGCGACGTCGAGCACGAAGGGCTTGCGGTCCAGGCTGTCGAGATATTCCGGGAAGGTCTCCCAGTCCCACCTGATCCCTTCGGCCAGCGCCGAGCCCGGGATGTCCTCCACCGACTCCATCAGCCCGATGAGCCAGTCGTGCCGATCGGGCCGGGCGGGCGCGAAGCCGACCCCGCAATTGCCCATCACCACGGTCGTGACCCCGTGCCAGCAGGACGGCGAGAGATAGGAATCCCAGGTCGCCTGGCCGTCGTAGTGGGTGTGGATGTCGACCCAGCCCGGGGTCACCAGGAGACCGGCGGCGTCGATCTCGCGCCGACCTGGCGCGTCGACCGATCCGACCGTGCTGATCACGCCCCCGTCGACCGCCACGTCGGCCACGCGGGCGGGCGCGCCCGTTCCGTCGACCACGGTCCCGCCGCGGATCACCAGGTCATGCATCGTATCGCCTCCAGGGCCTTCGGCATCTTAGGCGCCCACGCCATCGCCTGTCGAACGGCGGCGTACACGGCCGCTTCTCGCCTCTAGGGCGAACCCGCTTTCACGCAAGCTTAACTATGGCTAACGGTGTCGGCTACGCGACAAACCAGGGGTGGGAAGTCATGAAGACGATGATGAGAGCTATGCTTTTCGCCGGGGCGGCGATGGCTGTGGCCACGAGCGCCGGCGCGGCGACGGTCGTCTACAACTTCGGCGCCGTCGCCGACACCCTGGCCGCGACCACGGGCGACCTCGGCCAGACCGCGACCTTCACCCTGTCCGGCCTGTCGATCACGGCCGCCGCCTTCGGCCCGACCTCCGACCACCTGTACGGCAAGAACCTCGGCGGCGATGAAATCGGCCTGGGCATGACCAACGACCCCACCGGTCAGCACGAGATCTACTTCGGCAAGGGATTCGTCCAGCTCGACCTCAACGCCCTGGTGGGCAAGGTGAAGGCCAATTCGATCTTCGCGGCCTTCGACAGCACCACCGGCGGCGAACAGTGGACGATCTACGGCAGCAACACGGCCGGCACGATCGGCAGCGCGACCCTGCCCACCACCAAGACCCTGATCGGCAGCGGCGGCACCGAGAGCGTCAACACCCTGCTGACCGGCGGCTATCGCTACTATGACTTCGTCTCCACCGTCGCGGCCGGCGGGACCAGCGGCGGCAACGTGCTGCTCAAGAGCCTGACCGTGACCCCTGTGCCGGAACCCGGCGCCTGGGCCCTGATGCTGGTGGGCTTCGGTGGCCTGGGCGCCTTGTCGCGCCGCCGCCGGGCGCGCGCGTCCGCCGCTACGGCCTAAGCTCCGACGAGCCCAGCGGCATCTGCCGTTCGTCACGGAGGGCCCCGGTTCGCGCCGGGGCCTTTTCCGTTGGCGATTGCGCCATGGAGCGCCGCCCTGCGGCCTGCTAAAAGCCGCCTCCCGGACGGGTGGCCGAGTGGTTTAAGGCAGCGGTCTTGAAAACCGCCGTGGGTGCAAGCCCACCGTGGGTTCGAATCCCACCCCGTCCGCCACCGCGTAGGTCGCGGCGCTGCGCCAAGGCCGATTGGCGATCGAGAACCGTCGCGCGACTTGACCCAGGTCAATTGTCGTCCGTGGTCCCGTTCTAATCCTGACCTCTTTGCGAAGGGGTTCGATCCGCCGATGTCGAGTCACCTGGAGTACAATATCGGGCGCCGGCTGCGCGCCCGTCGGCGTCTCCTCAGCCTGTCGCAGACCGAGGTCGCCGCGGCCTGCGGCGTCACGTTCCAGCAGATCCAGAAATACGAAGCCGGCATGGTCACGATCTCAGCCAGCCGCCTGTGGACGCTGGCCGGCGTGCTGGATGTTCCGATCACGCATTTCTTCGACGGCCTGCCTGGAGGGCGAGGCGCGCCATCCGCTGAGCTCGCTTCATGCGGGTCTTGACGTGGGTCAAGAGAGGCCGGCCGGCCTGAGCTAGGCTTCCGGCTTGCTGATCGCCAGCGAGCCTTCTGGAGACATGGACAATGTCACAGGCCGTCGTTGCTCCGTTCTCCGGGCCGCCGGCCCGTGTGGGCGCGGGCTTTCCGGGGTGCGCCCTGGATTGCGCCGCGCGGCACGAAACCGACCATCGGGTGGCCAACCATCTGGCGATGCTTTCCAGCTATGTCCGTTTGAAGAGCGCGGAGTTCGAGCAGCCCGGCGTGCTGGGCCGCGATACGATGCGGCTCTTCGCCCAGGGCCTCGATGCGCAGATCCGCGCCGTCGCCCGGCTGCATCGAATACTGACCTCTGACCACCACGGCGCCGGCATCGATCTGGCGACGCTGCTGCACGAGGTGTGCGCGCCGTTCGCCAGCGGTCTCGATCAGCGCATCGTGCTCTTCCAGGACTTCGATCCCGATTGCTGCGCGCGGCCCGACCAGGTCCTGCAGATCAGCCAGATCATCGGCGAAGCCATCACCAACGCGGTGAAGCACGCCTATCCGGGCGACACCCCGGGCGTCCTCTTGATCCGCAGCCAGCCGACGACCTCGGGCGGGGTGATGATCGAGGTCAGCGACAGCGGCGTGGGACTGCCCGAGGCGTTCGATCCGGACAAGGACGGCGGCGTCGGATTTCAGCTGATGCGGGGGCTGAGCCGCGGACTGGGCGCGCCGCTCGTCTTCCGCTCCGGCCCTCAGGGCCTGCGGGTGAGCCTGATGCTGGGAGACGATCGCTGACCGATCCCCCGGTGCGATTGGCGGCGGCTATCGCGCCCCGATCTTGGGCGCGGCGGTCTCCTCGATCCGGATTTCGATGCTGCTGGGCGCCGTGGACTTTAGCTGACGCCTTCAGGCGCAGAGTTTGTGGCCTGACCGGCCGAGCGCGGCGGAGCGGGGATCGCGCGCCGAGCCCAGGCGCAAGGTCGGTCGCCTCAGGGCGAAGCTCTTGCGGCCGATCGCCGACACATGACCGTCGTCCTGCAATTGTCGCATGATCCGGCTCAAGGTCTCCGGCGTGAGTCCGAGGTAGTCGCTGATGTCCCGCCGGCTCATCGGCAGGCGCACAGGCTCGCCAGGCGGGGCGGCTTCGCGCCTGGAGAGCCGGTCGAGGAACCACAGGACCCGCTCGGTGGCCGGCAGGTGCGTGATCTGTTCCACGTGGTGGGCGAGTTCGCCGTAGACGGTGTCGGCGGTCCGCATCACCTGGAGCAAGACGCTTGTGGACCGGGTCGCCAGTTCAAGCACCGAGGGTAGGGAATAGCGTGTCAGGTCGACGTCGGAAACGGCCTCGGCGGAGGAGGTGCGCCGGTCGACGCTCATGCCGAAGACGTCGCCCGGGAACAGGAAAGCGACGATCTGGCGATCTCCGTGCGCGCTGTTGACCTGCAGCCTCACGCAGCCCTTGTCGAGGCGATAGATGCCGGCCGCGAGATCTCCTTCGCCATAGATCGAATGCCCGCGGCGATAGCGCACGCTCCAATGTTTGGCGGCGTCTAGGATGGACGCGACCTCAAGCACCGCAATCCCCCGATGCCAGATACATGATGGCGTACGATTCTATTGTTCGCTGCATCGCTCGCCCTCGACTTTCGGCAAGTTACACGGTCGAAAGTTGCTCAGAAAGACGGGTCGCGCCCCTAGGGTGCACTAGGGTGTCGAAGGGGCCTCTACTCCGGTCGGCGCGCCTCGGCCTCGATTCAGGTCAGGACCACTCGGGGGTCTTCCCGGCCGACGGAGGGGGAGGCGAGGGGTTGGTCCGGCGAGGCCGCGCAACCAGGAATTCACCCATGGCCACGCTCGACCGGGCCTGCCGCCGGCCGTCTCGCGTCCTGGTGGTCCCGGGGGCGTTCCAACCGTCGCGCCCCTTGACCTGGCTCAAGGACGCAGCTGCGGGAGGGCCCAACCTCGCGACCGGAACGGAGGAGCCGCGCCATGGGCGATCTGGGACGATTGGGCACGGCCCGTTGGACGCTGCCGCTGAAGGTCCTGGGCGCTCCGGCGAGCGTCCATCTGGGCTGGACCCTGGTGGCCGCCCTGGTTGGCTGGTCCATGGCCATGGGTTCCCTGCCTACCGTCTACGCCGGCCTGACCTACGAGACCTACTGGGTCATGACCGCCATCGTCATCCTGGGCCTTGGGCTGTCGGTCCTGGCGCACGCGTTCGTCCAAGCCCTGGCGGCGCGGGCCATGGGCGTCTCCCTGCAACGGATCACCTTCTACGTCTTCGGCGGGGTCGGCGAACTGCAGGAAGACCCGCGCTCAGCATTGTCGGAACTGGGCATGGCGCTCTGCGGCCCGCTGCTCAGCCTCCTGTTCTGCGCGGTGATCGCCTTCGCCGCTGGCGCCTCGGAGGCGGCCGGGGCGCCTGACATGGTGGTCGGCTCCCTGACCTTCATCGCCACGCTCAATCTGGTCATGGCGGCGTTCAACCTCCTGCCGGCCTTTCCGCTGGACGGCGGGCGGGCCCTGCGCGCCGTCACCTGGATGATCACCGGCGACCTCGAGCGCGCGACGCGCGTCTCGACGGGGGTGGGCGTGGCCCTATCGTTCCTTCTGATGGCCGCCGGCGCGGCGCAGGCGTTCCTGGGCAATCTGGAAGGCGGCCTGTGGACGATCCTCATCGGGATCTTCCTGCAGCACGTGGCCCGCGGCGCGCAGTTCGAGGCGGACCGCCGCCAGATCCTCGCCGCTCACCGGCTGGCCACTCCGGCCGCGGGCTAGGCGAGGCCTATTCCCCGACGGGCCCAGCGGCAGGGGCGTCCAGGCGAAGCAGCGCGGTGTGTCCGAAGCCCTTCCGGTAGTCGAGGATCGAGACGATCTCGGGCTCAACGCGGAAGATGGCCAGCTCGTCCCCCGGTACGGACACGTACTGTGCGATCTCTGGGTACTTGGCCATGAACAGTACGCCCGCGCGGGCGATGTCGTCGCCGTCGGAAAGTTGCCGGGCGCGCCCGCTGATCGACAGGCCACGGATCTGCGCCCAGTCCTGGTAGGGCAGGTTGATCGTGATCGAGACCCGGTGGTCGCGCGCGAGGTTCTGCGCTTTCCGAGAACTCTCTGCGCAGCCGAAGAAGATCGCTTCGCCGTCCGAGGCATAGCTGACCGTGGTCGCCTGTGGGGCGCCGTCGGGCTGGAGGGTCGCGAGCGTCATGTCCTTTCCCTCCAGCAGGATGGCGGCCATGTCGTGCTTCAGGTCTTCAGCCAAGGGAGCCTCCTTCGATGGACCCTCGATTGAAGGCACGCCTGGCCGGCCCCGGCCTTGATCAGGATCACAGGCGACCGGGGCCGGCCACCTTCGCGCTGAACGCAAAAACCGCCTTTCAGGGCGCTCAACTGATTCGACTCCAAGGGTTTAAGGTGTAAAACTTCTCTTCGTCGGGGGACGAAGATGGAAAACATTCTGGCGATTTTGGCGATCGGCGCCGGGGCCTTCCTGGTGACGTTCGTGGCGGCGGTGCTGTGCAGCGAGCGCGTCAAGCGGCAAGGCCTGTTCGGGGCCCTGTGGCACGAGCTCTCCTCCTCGTCGAAATTCCGCAATCCCTATCGGGGCTGAGCCGACGGATCTGCGCCCGAGCGGGCGCTTTATTTCACCGTCTCGTTGATCTGCGCCCTGGCGCGCGACGCCGGGACGATCGGGATGTCCTGGTCGGCCAGGGGCGCCATCCACCGCTTCCGCGCCATGGCGGCCTCGATGTAGGGCGCGAGTTCGGCGGCCTTCCTGGCCTCGCGCTCGGCGACCTCGGCCTTGAACTCGCCCATCACCTCCCGCGCGAACAGCTCGAGCGACTCGCAGATGTGCTCATGCCGGTTGCGGCCGGCCTGCTGCAGGAAGATCACCTGGTCGACGCCGGCGTCGCTGAACGCGCGGATGTGATCGCGGATGTCGGCCGGAGTGCCGATGCCGTTGGCGTTACGAGCGGCGGCCTTGCTGGCCGCGATGATCTCGTCGTCGCTGCGCGCGCGCGACCGCTGGAAATCCTCGAACAGCGTGGAGCGGCCGGGAACCGCGTCGTGCGCCACCAGCGCGTTCACCGCATAGCTGAAGAACTCGAAGCCCTCCTGGCCGCGCCGGATCGCCTCGGCGCGGTCGGGGTGGACGGAAAAGTTCGAGACCATGGCCATGTTCGCGTTCACCGCGTGGCCGATGGGGACGCAGTCCTGCGACTTGATGATGCCGTAGTATATCTCCGCCCAATTTCGAGCTTCCTCGGGGTCGACGAACGAGAAGGCCAGCGCGCCCACACCGATCGAGGCGGCGACCTTGATGGTGTCGCGGTTAGTGCAGGCCATCCACATCGGCGGGTGCGGCTTCTGGACCGGCTTGGGCACCACGTTGCGACAGGGGAAGGAAAAGCCCTTGCCCTCGAAACCGGGGTAGGGGTCCATCACCATCATGTTGGCGATCTGCTCGGCCGCCTCCAGCGCCATGGCGCGCTTTTCCTTGGCCGGGATGCCGAAGCCGCCGAGCTCCAACCGGGTCGCGCCCTCGCCGATGCCGAAATCCAGCCGGCCGTTGGAGATGATGTCCAACGTCGCCAGGCCCTCGGCGGTGCGGGCCGGGTGATTGTAGTTGGGGATCACCTGGCGGATGCCGTGGCCGACGCGGATGGTCCTGGTCAGCGCCGCGCACGCCGCCAGGAACACCTCGGGTGCGGAGGAGTGCGAGTATTCCTCGAGGAAGTGGTGCTCCACCTCCCAGGCGTAGTCGTAGCCCAGCCGGTCGGCGAGCACGACCTGCTCCAGGGCTTGGTGGAACAGGCGCGCCTCGTCGCCCTCGTTCCAGGGCTTGGGCAGCTGGTGCTCATAGAAGATCCCGAACCGCATCGCCTTGAAGCCTCCGCCCGCGTCGGTCCGTCCGGCGCGAACCTCGGCGACACTTCCCGCTGCGGGGCCTGGTTTGGCAAGACCTGGTTAACCCTGGTGAAAGCTTGGGGCGGCACACTCGACAGTCCAGGCAATGGAGCAGGGTCGCTATGGATCGCGGACAATATGGGCAGGCCGGCCGGTTGGCGGTCGTCCTGATGGCGGGCGCCGCCCTGGCGGCCTGCGGTACGATCACGCCGAAATACGCCGTGCGCGGACCGGGCGCGGCGGTTCCCTATGCGCCGCCCGCCGCCGGGCCCCGCCTGAAGGGCACCGACCAGCCCTATCAGGTGGGTGGAATCTGGTACGTGCCCCACGACCAGCCGCACTACGACGAGACCGGGATCGCTTCCTGGTACGGCGACGCCTTCAACATGAAGGCCACCGCGGACGGCGAAATCTTCGATATGAACCAGTTCTCGGCGGCGCACACGACCCTGCCGCTGCCGTCGATGGTGGAGGTCACCAACCTCGACAACGGCCGCAAGATGACCGTGCGGGTGAACGACCGGGGCCCCTTCGTCGGCGGCCGGATCATCGATCTCAGCCACGCCGCGGCCCAGGAGCTCGGCTACGACCGGATGGGCACCGCCCATGTGCGCGTGCGCTATGTGGGCCCGGCGCCGCTGGCCGGTCCGGACGCCGGCGTCCGCTACGCCAAGGCGAGCCCGCCGCCGGCTGCGCCGGCGCTGGAGCGCGTGTCGACGCCGGTGAGGACGACCCAGCCAACCTCGGCGATCGAACGCGGTCCGTATGAGGTCGCACCGCTGCCGCCGCCCGAACCGATCGTCGTGACCGACCTGGCCTCGCCGCCTGGCGCCGCCTCCCGATCGACGGTCGCCGCCTTGCCGGCTGCTCCGTCGGCCGTGGTGTCCGAGGCCGCCGGGGCCTACCGCATCCAGGCCGGGGCGTTCAGCGACGAGGACAACGCCCGCCGCGCCGCCGCGCGGCTGGCCGCCACCGGTGCGGCGACGATCGAACCCATGGAGCGGGGCGGCACGACCCTCTATCGCGTGGTCCTGCCGGGTCCGGCGGATGAGGCCGAGGCCTTCGCTCTCAGGGACAAGGTCGCCCAGATCGGCTTTGCCGACGCGCGTGTCCTTCGGCCCTAGACATTGAGCGCGAACCGGCCATTTTGCGCCGGTGGCGCAGGGTCGGTTCATAACGTTCGAAGGCGGCGAGGGGGCGGGTAAATCCACCCAGCTCAAGCGGCTCGCTGCGCGCCTGGAGGCCCAGGGCCGCGAGGTCGTGGCCACCCGCGAGCCGGGGGGTTCGCCGGGCGCCGAAGCCATCCGGGAAATCGTGCTCAAGGGCGCCGCGGACCGCTGGAGCCCGGTCACCGAGACGCTGCTGATGTACGCCGCGCGGCGCGATCACGTGGAGCGGGTGATCCGGCCGGCGCTGGCCAGCGGCGCCTGGGTGATCTGCGACCGCTTCGCCGATTCCACGCGGGCCTATCAGGGCGCCGCCGGCGGCACGGACCCCGCGCTCATAGCGTCGCTCGAAACCCACATCCTGGAGGAGACGCGGCCCGACCTGACGCTGATCTTCGACCTGCCGGTCAGCCTTGGTCTGGAGCGGGCGCATGCCCGGGCCGGCGCCGAGATGCGGTTCGAGTCCAAGGGCCAGGCCTTCCACGAACGACTGCGCGAAGGCTTCCTCGCCATCGCCCGGGCCGAGCCGGGCCGCTGTGCGGTGATCGACGCCGTCGGCCATTTGGACGAGGTCGAGGCCCGGGTCTGGGCGGCGGTCGAGGGCCGATTGGCGGTCCATGGCTGAGATGCGCCATCCGCGGGAGGTCTTCGACCTCACGGGCCAGGAAGCGGCGGAGGCGGCCTTCGAGGCCAGCCGCACCCGCGGCCGGCTGCATCACGCCTGGCTGCTGACCGGGCCGGAGGGCGTCGGCAAGGCGACCTTCGCCTATCGCGCCGCCCGGCGCCTGCTGGGCGCACCGCCCGAGCCGGCCTACGGCGTCCTGGGCGCCAGTCCCGATCACCCGGTCAGCAGGCAGATCATCGCCCATGCCCATCCCGACCTCTTCGTGCTGGAGCGGCTCGGCGAGGACGGCAAGGTCCGCAAGGTGATCCCGGTCGACGAGGCCCGCGGCCTCTCGGAGTTCTTCTCCAAATCGCCGGCCAGCGCCCCGCACCGGGTGGCGATCATCGACGCCGCCGACGACCTCAACGTCAACGCCGCCAACGCGCTGTTGAAGACCCTGGAGGAGCCGCCGTCGCACGGCGTCCTCCTGATGGTCAGCCATGCGCCCGGCCGCCTCTTGCCCACCATACGGTCGCGCTGCCGCCGGCTCGCCTTCCCGCCGCTCGGCCTGGAGGAGACCGCCGCCTTCGTGCGGGAACGCGAAGACCTCAGCGCCGAGGACGCCCTACGCCTGGCGCGGATGGCCGGCGGCGCGCCGGGACGGGCCTGGGCGCTCGCCGGAGCCAACGCCATCGCCATGGATGACGCCGCGCGGGCCCTGATCGACGGCCTGCCGCGCCTCGACGAGGCTATGGCCCTGTCGCTCGCCGACCGGTTCCGGGGCGGCGAAGGGCAGGCGCAGTTCAACCTGCTGTTCGACCGCCTGGCGGAGCGCGTGCACGGCTTCGCCGCCGAGCGGGCCGGGCAGGGGATCGGCGGCCTCGACCGCTGGGCCCAGGCCTGGGAGACGCTGCAGCGCCTGCCGCGCGAGGTAGAGGCGCTGAACCTCGACCGGACCGACGCCCTGTTCACCGCGCTCGGAGAGTTGCGCCTGGCCGCCCGCGCGGCCTAGACGACCCCATGCTGATCGACAGCCACGTCAACCTGCACGCCCCGCAATTCGACGACGACCGCGAGGCGGTGATCGCCCGCGCCCTGGGGTCGGGCGTGCGCCTTATGGTCAATATCTGCGACCGGGTCTCGAACTACGAGGCGGTGCGGCGCGTCGCCCAGCATCCCGACATCTGGTGCACCGTGGGGACCCATCCCCACGAGGCCAAGGAAGACCCCGACCTGTCCGCGGCGCGCCTGGTCGCGCTGGCCGCCGATCCGCGGGTGGTGGGGATCGGCGAGTGCGGCCTCGACTTCCACTACGACCTGAGCCCCCGCGACGTGCAGGCCCAGGTGTTCCGCGCCCATGTCGCAGCGGCGCGCGAGACCGGCCTGCCGCTGGTCGTGCATACGCGCGAGGCCGACGAGGCGATGGGCGCGATTCTGGAGGAGGAGTTCGCGCGCGGGCCGTTCCGCATCCTGATGCACTGCTACACCTCCGGCGCGGCGCTCGCGGCGCGCGTGGCGGCGCTGGGCGCCTGGTTCTCGGTCTCCGGCATCGCCACCTTCAAGGCGGCCGAAGACGTGCGCGCGGTGATCCGCGACATGCCCGCCGATCGGATCATGGTCGAGACCGACTGTCCCTACCTGGCTCCCGTGCCCCATCGCGGGCGGCGCAACGAGCCGGCCTTCCTTCCCCATGTGCTGGCCAAGCTGGCCGAAATCCGCGGCTGGTCGCTGGCGGAGGCGGAGGCGCGCACCGCGGACGCGTTCTTCGCGGTGTTCGACCGGATTCCGCGGCCATGAGCGGGATCCTGGAGTTCACGATCCTCGGATGTGGGTCGTCCGGCGGGGTGCCGCGGGCGGATGGGGACTGGGGCGCCTGCGATCCGGAAAACCGCCGGAACTCGCGATCGCGCTGTTCCCTCCTCGTCCGTCGAACGGGGGAGGGGCCCGAGGTCGAGACCACGGCGATCGTCGACACCTCCCCGGACCTGCGGCTGCAGACGGCGCAGGCGGGGGCCAAGCGCCTCGACGCCATCCTGCTCACCCACGACCACGCCGATCAGGTGCACGGCGTCGATGACGTGCGCGCCTTCTTCATCCGCCAGCGGGCCAAGATCGGCTGTCACATGGACGCCGCCACCGAGGCCTCGATGATGCGGCGCTTCGGCTACATCTTCGAACCCGAAGGCGGCTATCCGGCCATCTGCGAGCGGCGGCGATTGCCGGCCCACGGCGTCCGCTGGTCCGTGGACGGCCCCTCGGGCGCGATCCCGGTCGTCACCTTCGACCAGGATCACGGCGGGGTGCGGTCCGTGGGCTACCGGTTCGGCGACGTGGCCTACTCCAGCGACGTGGTCGACCTCGACGAGGCGGCCTTCGAGGCCCTGGCGGGCCTGGACGTCTGGATCGTCGACGCCCTGCGCTACCGGCCCCATCCGACGCACGCGCACCTGGAGCGCGCGCTGGAATGGATCGCGGGGCTGAGGCCGCGGCGGGCGATTTTGACGAACCTGCACATCGACCTGGACTACGAAACCCTCAAGGCCGAGCTGCCCGTGGGCGTCGAACCGGCCTACGACGGCCTGCGGTTTCAACATGAGCTCGACGGCATTTTAACGTGATTGTTCCGCCGCTTAAGTTGGGTTTCCTCGCATCCGGAAACGGCTCCAGCGCGCGCGCCGTCGTGGCCGCGATCCGCGCGGGCGAACTGGCCGCCGAAGCCAGGCTTCTGGTCAGCAACAACAGGAGCGCCCCGGCGCTGGCCTTCGCCGCCGAAGCCGGGGTTCCGGCGCTCTGCATCGCGACCCAAGCCGATCCGGGGGCCGCTGACCGAAAGCTCGCCGACGCGATGACGGCGCGCGGCGTCGAGGTCGTCGTCCTGTCCGGCTATCTGCGCCAGCTGGGGCCGCAGACGCTGGCGCGCTACGCCGGGCGGATCCTCAACATCCATCCGGGCCCGCTGCCGGCGTTCGGCGGTCACGGCATGTACGGACGGCGCGTCCACGAGGCCGTGGTCGCCGCCGGCGTGGCGGAGAGCGGCATCTGCATCCACCTGGTGGACGAGGAATACGACCGCGGCCCGGTGATCGCGCGTCGCGCCGTCGCTGTGGAGCCGGGGGAGACCGCAGAGAGCCTGGAGGCCCGCGTCACGGCCCTGGAGCCGCAATTCTATGTGGAAACCCTGGGAAAGATCGCCGAGGGCGCGATCAGCCTCCCTTGAGGGCGACCTAATATTTCCGATAATATTCCTTAGGCGCAATATGGATGCAGGCTATGGAGGTGATCCCTGCGCGCTATATGGTTGCCGTTCTAAGCCTCCAATGGCTGGACCCATGCGCCGGCGACGATGCTCTCCAGTTCACGCCTGAGTCCGTGCGCCGCGCCAAGATTGTTCAGTCCGATCGTCGCAAAGGCCCGCGCTCGCTCGAGATCTCCAGCCAGAAGTCCCATCAAGGCCACAACTCGCGCCATCTGAACCTTGGTCGCGGAGAACCCGGAAAGATCGAAGCGGCCAGCTTCGAAATCATCGGGCGCGATCGTTTTCAGAGGCGCGTCTGGGCCAACCTGTTCGGCGAAGCACTTGCGGCCGACCCGAACATATAGATTCGCTGCCGCCGACATCGCTCGATCCAGGCTCTCGCGGGTGGAGTCGAATGCCCACCACTGATCGCTCCCGACCTCTGCCAGCCTGCGTCTGAACACGCAGAGCGTCGGGTCAATGTTGTCGACGTTCGGCGGCGCGCCAAGCGCATCGGGAACGCCTTCCGGGTGTAGGCCCAGATTGACGGCGAAGCTGCCACCATGTCGGTTGGGCTGGACTTGGACAGCTTGGATGAATCCGCCCTCAACACGGCGGAACGAGCGCCCAGATCGGCTAAATCCGTCAGACCGCAAGATCGGGGTCAGAACGGACGTGACCGCCCTATCGATTGAGTAGCTCGACTCGCCCATGCGGCCTCCCGGCCGATTGTGACTCGACGGGTGGCGGGTTTCCACCCGGGCGACCCCAACCGCCCTGCTCTGAAATCTCTATCTGGCAGAACCCGACATCTCCAGCCGGCGTAGACATCGGATATGACGAACGCCCCTCAACCCGCGGCCCTCTCCAGCACGGTCATGGCCATCTCGCGGCGCAGGACGAAGCCCAGCGACTGGTAGAGCCCGATCGCACCGGTGTTGTGCGCATAGCTGTGCAGGAACGGCGTCTCGCCGTGCGCCAGGATCCTGGCGGCGACCACCCGCATCAGCGCCCCGGCATAGCCGCGCCCGCGACACTCCGGCGCCGTGCAGACGCCGCTGACCTCGGTGAACCCGTCCGGCTTCATCCGTTCGCCCGCCATGGCCAGCAGCCGGCCGTCCCGTTTCACGCCGACGAAGTCGCCGAGCTGGTGCGTGCGCGCGAAGAACGCTCCGGGCCGGGTCAGCGTCGCCAGCGCCAGCATCTGTGGCGCGTCGGCCTCCGTCAGCGGCGCGATGGCGAAATCGGGTTCCTCACCCGGCGTGAGGACCGGGGCGGCCATCTGCCAGATCACTGCCCGCGACGCCACTGTCGTGCCGGGAATGTCCGGCCCGGCCTCGGCTTCGACCAGCGCCACCTGACCCTCGCCCGGGATCAACCTCGCCAAGGCGGCCAGGCTGTCCGGCGCCTGGTCGACGGCGGCGGCGAAGACGCCGTAGGCGGGCGCGAACCGCAGCGCCCTCGCATCGCCCTCGGCCAGCCCCCGCTGGCGGGTGGTCAGGGCGGCCCAGACCGGGCGGTCGAGCGGATTGGCAGTCATCAGGACCTTCTTCCGCGATTCCGCGGGAACTTGCACGGTCTGCGCGAACGCTTACCTTAGGTCAGAGGGCGACAAACCAGAGGTCCGTTATGCGCACCATCATTCTCGCCGCCGCCTTGATGGCCAGCGCCGGCGGCGCGGCCGCCGCCCCCGCGTCCGTCACCGTTAGCATCGGTCCGGAGCTGCAGGCCAAGGCCGCGCAGACTTACGGCTTCCGTGACGTCGACAGCCTGGCGAACGACCTTCGCACCTCGGTGGAGAAGCGGCTCGCCAGGACCGGCGCCTACGATGGCGCCCGGATCGAGCTGGTGCTCACCGACGCCAAGCCGACCCGGCCCACCTTCAAGCAGCTGGGGGACACCAGCGGGCTGTCCATGCGGAGCTTTGGGCTCGGCGGCGCCGAGATCGACGGCCAGGCGATCATGCCCGGCGGCGCGGTGACGCCGATCCACTACAAGTACTACGAGACCGATCTTCGCCAATCGCGCCATGGGACCACCTGGTCGGACGCCGAGGGGACCATCCAGCGGTTCGCCTACGATCTCGGCCGCGGCGAGAAGCTCGCGCGGCGCTGAGGCGACTTGCCTCCTGAGGCGGCGCACGGTCTGATTGGCCCTCGCCTTCCTCAGGACGATCCATGACCACCCGAGCCGCCCCGCCCGAGACCCTGCGGCCCATCGACCGGCTGCTGGCGATCATGGCCAGGCTGCGCGACCCGGCCGACGGCTGCCCCTGGGACCTGGAGCAGACCTTCGCCACCGTCGCTCCCTACACCGTCGAGGAAGCCTATGAGGTCGCCGACGCCATCGAGCGCGCGGACCTCGCCGATCTGAGGGACGAATTGGGCGACCTGCTGCTGCAGGTCGTGTTCCACGCCCGCATGGCCGAGGAACAGGGCGTCTTCGCCTTCGACGACGTGGCGAACGCCATCAACGACAAGATGATCCGGCGGCATCCACATGTTTTCGCGGAAGAAACCTACGAATCCCTGGCGCACCAGAAGGCCGGTTGGGAGGAGCTGAAGGCCGCCGAGCGCGGGGCCAAGGGCAAGGGCCGGGCGCCCAGCCTGCTCGACGACATCCCCATGGGCCTGCCCGCCCTCACCCGCGCCGTGAAGCTGTCCAAGCGTGCGGCCAAGGTCGGCTTCGTCTGGCCCGACATCAGCCATGTGGTCGACAAGCTCGACGAGGAGCTCGGCGAGCTGAAGGCCGAGATCGCCGCCGGCGACTTCGAAAAGGCGCGCCAGGAGATGGGCGACGTCCTGTTCGTGGTCGCCAACCTGGCCCGCACCCTGGAGGTCGACCCCGAGGACTCGCTGCGCTTCACCAACGCCAAGTTCGTCCGCCGCTTCCAGTACGTGGAGGCCCGCCTGGCCGAGCGCGGCAAGACGCCGGATCAGTCGGATCTGGCGGAGATGGATGCGCTTTGGGACGAGGCGAAGGCGGTGGAGCGGACGACTTCAACACCCTAGTGTGCATGTCCAAGATTACTCCGCTCATCCCCGCGAAGGCGGGGACCCAAGCCTGAGTCAGTACAGGGCGTGCGGCGCAGGGCGACATGGATAGGTCCCATGGGTCCCCGCCTTCGCGGGGATGAGCGGAGTATTTAGTCCGCGATCACCGCCCTGCTGTTCGCTCTAGGCGTGCGGCCTTGGCGCCGGTCGGTCGGCCGCCAGCACCTGCGCTGTGGTGAGGACCGTGCAATACTCCTGGTCCAGGTTGGCCAGCGACATGGCATGGACCTCGTCGGCCGAGCGCAGCCTGCCTCGGAAGTCCCGGCGCGCGAAGGTGAAGCAGGCGTCGTCGACGAGATAGGTCCGGAAGCCGAGATTGCCCGCCATCCGCACCGTCGCCTCGACGGAATTGTTGGTGACTACGCCGGTGACGACGAGCGGCCCTTGGCCCATCCCCCGCAAGCGCTGTTCAAGATCGGTTCCGATGAAGGCGCTGTTGGTCCGTTTGCCGATCACCACCTCGCCCGCCCGTGGCGCGACCTGGTCCTTGAAAAGGTTGCCGCTCTGGCCTGGCCTGTAGGCGGAGGTCTCGGACGTCGAGTCGTGCCGGACATGGACGATGGGGCGCTCGCCGGCCCGCCAGGCCGCGAGCAGGCGGGCGATATTCGCCTCGGCCCCGGGTTGTTCCTCGGCCCGTCCGCGGCGTGATAGGGCGCGTCGATAGCCTGCTGGACGTCGACGATCACCAGCACCGCTCCGGAAAGATCGGCGCTCAACTCAATGCCCCCTGATCTCAGCCCCGGGGAATTGCTGCTCGAACTGGCCGAGCGCCTGGGGTGACAGGCTGACCGCCAGGCGGACCGAGCCGTCCTTGCCGTCGTTGCGCTCGATCACCCGGCCGTGGCGGTAGAGCCAGGCGATCGCGGCCCCCTCGCCCACCGGCGTGAAGACGTCGACCGGCGGCGCCTCGTCCACCAGGCCGGCGATCGTGGCCAGCAGGGCGTCGCAGCCCTCGCCGGTCACCGCCGAGACCGGGATCGCTGGCGGATGCGCCCGGCGGGCGTCGCCCTCCATGACCTCGCGGTCGTCCGCGGCCACCAGGTCGATCTTGTTCCAGACCTCCAGGATGGCGCGGTCTTCCATGTCGACGCCGAGCTTGGCCAGCACCTCGCGCACGTCGCCGGCCTGGGCCGCGCTCTCGGCGCTGGCGATGTCGCGCACGTGCAGCACGACATCGGCCTCCTTCACCTCCTCCAGGGTGGCCCGGAAGGCCTCCACCAGCTCGTGCGGCAGGTCGGAGATGAAGCCCACGGTGTCGGACAGGATCGCCGGGCGGCCGTCCGGCAGCTTCAGCATCCGCAGTGTCGGGTCCAGGGTCGCGAACAGCATGTCCTCGGCCACCACCTCGGCCTTGGTCAACCGGTTGAACAGCGTCGACTTGCCGGCGTTGGTGTAGCCGACCAGAGCCACCGTCGGGTACGGATGCCGCTTGCGCGCCGAGCGTTGCAGGGTCCGCGTGCGGCGCACCTCGGTGAGCTCCAGCTTCAGCTTGCGGATCTTGTCGGCCAAGAGGCGCCGGTCGGTTTCGATCTGGGTTTCGCCAGGCCCGCCCATCACCCCGAAGCCGCCCCGCTGGCGCTCCAGGTGCGTCCAGGTGCGCACCAGGCGCGAGCGCTCGTAGGAGAGCCTCGCCAGTTCCACCTGCAGGCGCCCTTCCCGCGTCCGCGCCCGGCGGGCGAAGATTTCCAGGATCAGGCCGGTGCGGTCGATCACCTTGACCTGCCAGGCTTTCTCCAGATTGCGCTGCTGCACCGGCGTCAGACTGTCGTCGACGATGGCGACGTCGGCGTCGGCCAGTTCGATGATGTGACCGATCTCCTCGACCTTGCCCTTGCCGAACAGGGTGGCGGGGGTCAGCTGCCGCAGGTTGGCGACCAGGGTCTCGCGCACCTCCAGGTCGAGCGCCATCGCCAGGCCGACGGCCTCCTCCAGGCGTGCGTCGGCGCGCCGCGAGGAGCTGCGCCCTTCCCGGTCCGGGTGGATGACGACGGCGCCCTGGACCGGCGCCTCACGATCAATGGAACGTGTGGGGGGTTTTGAGGAACTCAATCTGACTCGTCTTCGCCCGGCTCATACAGCTGTACGGGTTGGGCCGGCATGATGGTGGAGATGGCGTGCTTGTAGACGAGCTGGGACTGCCCGTCGCGGCGCAGCAGGACGCAGAAGTTGTCGAACCAGCTCACCACGCCCTGCAGCTTGACGCCGTTGACCAGGAAGATGGTGAGGGGCGTCTTCGACTTGCGGACGCTGTTCAGGAACGTGTCCTGCAGGTTCTGTTTCTTTTCGCTCATGGCTTTTCCGCCTCTTCTTTTTGATCGGGCGACCAAGACGCCGCCCACACACGAAAGTCAGCTAGACCGGGATTTGCGACAGGCGCAATCACGGACACCACCTTAAATGGCAGTGGCCCGCGCCTGCTCGATATAGAGACGCCGAAGCCTCGCCGCCACCGGTCCGGGTTTCCCCTCGCCTACCGGCTTGCCGTCGACGGCGATCACCGGCAGCACCAGGGCGCCCGCGCCGGTGATGAACGCCTCCTTGGCGGCCACCGCCTCGGCCGGCGTGAACGGCCGCTCGTCGACCTCCAGGCCCTCGTTGCGGATGACGTCGAGGAGGGAATGGCGAGTGACGCCGCGCAGGATGTTGGCGTTGGTGTCGCGGGTGCGCAGCCGCCCCTCGGCGTCGACGATCCAGGCGTTGGAAGAGGCGCCCTCGGTGACGAAGCCGAGCTCGTCCACGAACCAGGCCTCGACGGCGCCCACCTCGCGCGCCTTCTGCTTGGCGAGCGCGTTGGGCAGGAGGCCCACCGTCTTGATGTCGCAACGGCCCCAGCGGTTCTCCGGCGTGGTCACCACGCTGACGCCCTTGGCGGCGCGCGCTTCGGAGGCGGCGCGGTCGGTGGCGCTGACCGTGATGACCACAGCCGGCCGGACGGCCGGATTGGGGAAGGCGTGGTCGCGCTTGGCCACCCCGCGACTCACCTGCAGGTAGACCAGGCCCTCGCGGACCCGGTTGCGCCGCACCGTCTCGCGCAGCACCTGGGTGAGCGCCGCGCGGCTCATCGGCAGGGCGATGGAAAGCTCGCCGAGGCTGCGCTCCAGCCGCGCGAAATGCCCCTCCGGGTCGGCCAGCTTGCCGCCGAACAGCGCCCAGACCTCATAGACCGCGTCGGCGAACTGATAGCCCCGGTCCTCGATGTGGACGCTCGCCTCGCCCATCGGGACATAGCGGCCGTTGACATAGGCGATGCGCCCCATCAGCCGACCTCTTCCTCCAGCGCGCGGGCGCCGGAGAGACCCAGGGACTTGAGCTTGCGGTGCAGGGCCGAGCGTTCCATGCCGATGAAAGCCGCCGTACGCGAGATATTTCCCGAGAAGCGCAGCATCTGGGCGTTCAGATACTCCCGCTCGAAGACCTCGCGGGCTTCGCGCAGCGGCAGGGCGATCATCCGCTCGGCGCCCAGGCTGGTGGCCTGGTCGGTGACCATCGCCTCGGCCGGCAGCATGTCGGCGGTGATCGGGTCGGACGGCGCGCCGGAGGCCAGGATCAGCATCCGCTCCACGTTGTTGCGCAGCTGGCGCAGGTTCCCCGGCCACTGGCGGACCTGCAGGGTGGCCAGCGCATCGTCAGCCAGGCGCCGGCGCGGCATGCCGGTCGCTTCGCTGATCCGGTCGATGAAGTATTCCACGAGTTCGGGGATATCCTCCCGCCGCTCGGCCAGGCCGGGCACATTGACCGGCACCACGTTCAGGCGATGGAACAGGTCCTCGCGGAACCGCCCCGCCGCGATCTCCTCGCGCAGGTCCCGCGAGGTCGAGGAGACCACGCGCACGTCGACGTGCACGTCGCTGTCGCCGCCGACCCGCCGGAAGCTCTGGTCGACCAGCACCCGCAGGATGCGCCCTTGCGTCTCGCGCGGCATGTCGGCCACTTCGTCGAGATAGAGGGTGCCGGCGTGGGCGCGTTCGAACACGCCGACCTTGGCGGTGCGGCCGTCGTCGCCCTCCTGACCGAACAGCTCCACGTCCATCCGCTCCGGCGTCATGCCGGCCGCGCTGATCGGCACGAACTCGTTCTTGGCGCGTCCCGAGGCGCCGTGGATCAGGCGGGCCACGGTCTCCTTGCCGGACCCGGGCGGCCCGGAGATCAGCACGCGGCTGTTGGCCGAGGCCAGCTTGACGATCATCTGGCGCAGCTGCTGGGCGGCCATCGACTTGCCGGTCATGCCCTCCGGGGTGATCGCCTGGGTGCGCAGCCGACGGTTCTCCCGGCGCAGGTTCGCCGCCTCGAGCGCGCGCTCCACCAGCAGCACCAGACGGTCCGACTTGAAGGGTTTCTCCAGGAACTCGTAGGCGCCGCGCTTGATGGCGCTGACGGCGGTTTCGATGTTGCCGTGGCCGGAGATCATGATCACCGGCAAGTCGCGGTCGA
>Ga0105240_10003037_pt1 | contig 26400 bp, 23 predicted proteins | sample KBSC54metaG_FD_80426 | JGI IMG/M metagenome (GOLD analysis project Ga0105240, IMG submission 80426) | Corn rhizosphere microbial communities from Kellogg Biological Station, Michigan, USA - KBS C5-4 metaG | ecosystem: Host-associated > Plants > Roots > Rhizosphere > Soil | place: Michigan, USA...
AGGTCAGATTTAATACCTTGATGTTGCAGATCACAAAGGAAGCGATAAACCGATAAATCTGACCGACCATAGTTGTATGCTGATGGAATCCGGGGAATTAATCGCTTGTCGTATTTTTTTGACCAAAGGATAATTTCGGAATTTCGTATGGCTACCAATATATCATCTAAACAAAGTGTGGCTTCATGGCATGACCAGGTTAAGATCGGAAGTTCATAAGGGTATAACTGCTTCCGGCGATTTACATTGTCTACTTCCTTTTCCGCCTGGTAAGCAATATCAAAAAATATTAAATCAGGGTTTGCATCACTTTCTGAAGCAGAGATATGCTGTCCTGATAGCGTAAGCTCGTGGCTTGCCATCGTAAAACGGCCAGTTAGCGCATTAGCAGTGCAGCCACCAATGCTTTCAATGACGGGTTGTTCATTATACAGGCGCAACATCACACTAAGGCTATTAGGTAGCGGCTGGGCATCAATGTCCTTATCCCTCGTAAAATTTTCGAGCTTGATTTCAGTCCCGGTGAGCATAGCATTCAATAGGAAATTGTGCAATTTGGTATATCCAACCGTTGTATTTAAATCAGGTAAGCTTTTAGTTTTATTGATTACCTCGATTAAATCCAAGTCTTCTACGGGATGAGCAAGATTTTTATATCCAACTCCCAATTCCGGGTCCATCGCAATAAGAAGCGGTATAGCAGATTGTTCAAATTTCTTTAAAAATGCATGTTTGAAATCGCTCAGTGCCCCGTTTTCTGCCGGTGGTAAATTAGCCTGCAAAAACCTAATCAAATTGGGAACATTCCTGACGCGGTTTAGATCAAAACCACCTGATTTGACTTTTCGCTCAGCAATCGTATAAGTAATTTGTGTCTTTTCTTCTTTAACATTTAGCCTTTTAAAGTAATCTTCACCAGTGATATTCGGCTGCCTGTCACATAATAGCAACTGAAGTGCGAGCATCTGTTCCAATAATATGTCAACATCCTTGATATCGAGTTCATGCTCCGCCTGCATTACGCTATATAGATCACGCTTCTGAATCCTATCAGTACAATTCTCCAGGATGGTATCAAGTTCTGGGAATGCCCTAACCGTGCCTATTTCAAAACAATCATTTTTAAACCGGATAAATCTAAGTTCACTCCCTACCCGATAGATGGATGAATTTATTGTAAACCATTCTGCGTTTTTGAGAACCTTTCGGAAATTATTAAAATGGTCATCTTTTGCACGCCAATCCATTAAATCAAGTGTATCAAGATTTTGTTCCAACACCAAGTTAGAGCATCCGCCATTTTTCAAATAGATAGATGAAAATGCTGCAAATCGCCCAAATGGTGTGGCCCGGAATCTGGCCCTATTAAAATATTTCCATATTGAGTAGTTGATCTTCTTACCGGCTGTTTTTAATTGAGGATAATCAAGGTCTTTAATAATCTCAAATAGCGGAGGTGATGAATCGCGGATCATGGTTTTAAGCTCATCCCATTTTTCTTCCAGGTCGTCTTCAACGCTAAACACTGGTGTCCGGCAAAGTAATATGTCAAACGCCTTTAACTCCATCGTAAATTTATTATCAGAACCGCATTGTAGCGGGTGCTATATTTGACCAATTATTTCTTCAAAAGAATGGTTATTCTATGGTGAAATCCGTCATATCTTATAGATGGGCATATTTTCGGGATAGAATGCGGAAAATTCGGGCGATATAGTCCTTACCATTTGGTAAGCTGCATTTAAACAATAGTTAATTTTGTTCTGGTTTTATTCTATCAAAAATTTATCCCTTGTCAAGTGACAGCACAAGCTATTATTGATTATAAAGAGGGGAAATTCAGATCTGAATAAATTTTGCAATTAACTAATACATCTATCTATGATAAAGGCTGAAGCGGTTGATAAGACAACGGTGATAACCATTTTGAGTTATTCATTTAAAGATAATCAGAGCGTTAATTATATCGTCCGCAATGACAAAAATAGTTTTGAGAGGATAAAAGCGTTGATGGATTATTCTTTCGAGCTGTGTTCAATGTTTGGCGAAGTTTGGTTATCGGACGACAAAAAAGCTTGTGCTTTGGTATTATTTCCACATGATAAAAGGACAACTGCAAAATCAATCTGGCTGGATATCAAGTTAATTTTCCAGGCAATTGGCATTTTCGGCATTACTAAAACCTTAAGAAGAGAAGCTCAAATTCATAAAATCCAACCCAAGGAGAAAATGGCTTATTTGTGGTTTATAGGGGTTGAACCTGACGCTCAACAAAAAGGCATAGGGAGCAAATTATTAAGGCAACTCACTTTACGGTTCACCGTTTTGAACTTACCGTTATACCTTGAGACCTCTACTCAAAAAAATATTCCCTGGTACCAATCATTTGGATTTGAAATATATAACCAAATCAATTTGGGTTATTCGCTGTCCTTTTTACAACGACGACCAGGCAACTAATTCAGAATTATGCTGGTTTTCGGAACTCAAATTCATATTGTGACGGCCATTTTCATTGGGCTTGAAATTCTTATGTTCCTCTTCCAGTTAGCCAGTTATTTGTATTGGCCAAGAGATACTAATAGGGGCTGGTATTTATTGCTGTTACTTTTAATGTTATTGTATAACATTACCGGCGGGCTTTTTCCTGACCCGAAAATAAAGATACCACTCAATATTCAGGAAATGATCGCTTATGGTACGGGGTTTCTTATGGCATCATATTTCCCATTCTATTTTTATAAAGGCTTTGACCTAAAGGCTCTCCGTTGGCATGCCTTATTTGGCGTTCCATTATTTCTGATTCTACCTTACGTAATATTTTTTGTCATCGTTTACGCCATCAATGGCCATTTAAATGTTGACATCCGTTTTGGTATGATCGTGCCCTTAATTTATGCTATTGTCCTGCTTTGTGTGATTTTCAAAGCCATTCATCAAAAGTATGGTGCTAACCGAAATAAGCTAAATTATCTGGAAGAAATCGCGATGTGTTGCGCTGTTACCCCCTGGGCTGCATTAGCTTTTTTTGGAATAGTAGAAGAAAGCCAGCTAACAGAAGTATTGTGTACAAATACCGGAATTGTGATAATCACTGCACTTTTTATTGCAAGGTCAGTTCGAATGGCACGGCAGGATTTTAACAATAAATTACTAACCTCTACCATAGATGGGATGAGCCCCGAAGAGTTTTTAGCAAACTGCATGCATTATGGGGTAACACGAAGTGAAATACTGGTAATACAAAAAATATACAAAGGCATGAAGAACAGTGAAATCGCAGAGGCCATGTTTATATCAGAGGAAACGGTTAAAAAGCATATTCAAAACATCTTCAAAAAGACCGCTGTAAAAAATCGGGCGGCATTAATTCATAAACTACAAAATCATCGCAAATAATTAAGAATTGAGGTATTGTCATAAAACATACCACTATTTAGTTATGCCAAACCCCCGATATGAGTATTTATGCGGCATAGTTACCCCCATACCTTTGCCTCGCAAAACCGGATGCAATGGAGCAATTCGCAGTAATTGGAGTAAAAATTATGCAGATACATAGTTTATATGATGTGCTTTTTGCAATGAAGCCATTACCAGAACAAATTAGGAACGAATTAGATCAAAAGGAGTTTATTCAGTATGTTGATTTGAAATTAGAATCCAGTCATTATATACACCGTCAAATCTTATTAAATGCTGGTCAAGTAGCTGAACATATTTATTTCTTAGAAAGTGGGTTTGCAAGGGGTTATTTTTATAACCAGGAAAAGGGTAAGGAACAAACTGTATGTCTGTGGGATGCCGCTTCTATCATAACCGAGCCCAACAGTTTTTTTAAAAGGGAAAAATCTGAACTTCATATCGAGGTCATGCCGGGAAGCAGATTAAAGTCAATATCACACCAAAAACTAACAGAAGTATTTGAAGAGTTTCCATTTGCCGAGATATTTAATAATTGTCTTATACTCCAATACGTATCCTATCAAACCCAAAGAACAAACGATCTCATTGGACTTTCCGGGTGGGAAAGATATCTTGAAATGCTTCGAAGGTATCCTCGAATAGAACAAAAGGTTTCAAAAGAGATCATCGCTTCCTACCTCGGTATTACGCCTCAATCGTTGAGCCGATTAATAAAGTCCAATGGACATCCTTAATTATAGATGAATTATCATTTGTTAATATTTTTTTGACCATTTGTTTAATCGTTATTGAACAAAGGTTTACCCCTTTTCGGAATATCCACTCCTACCTTTATCATGCATTTACTTATTTTGAAATGGGAATCAGGATGATATACCGGTTAGGTTTTCTTACTACCTTTCTCCTTGTAATTATCGAAAGGTTTGCATTTGGGATCACTCTAAGTTGTTCCATACTGCAACCCCGGTACGGAGCATATAAGAGAACTCCAAAAATGAAAGCCTCTTATGGCTCGAAACCGGCTTACCGACCCATTATTCATGACCGGAGATTTGCCTTATTCACGGATAGCTCCTGGCAGTTCATTTTACAAGAGCGAGAAAAACTGAAGCAGTGAAACTTACTCGGGAATGCTCACCTAAGAAGTATAAAATAAATTGTGTCGATGGTTTATATAACGAAAATTTCCTATGGGGAGTGTAATAATAAATAGGGCAAAAATTCAACTCTCAGACCTTTCAAAAGAACGATTAGTTATTGCAATACGGTGGTTATGTATGGCATTATTCATTTATACAGCATACGCCAAAATCACGGATCATGTGCGTTTTTTAAATGGCTTAGAAAATGTGCATATAATTAGTGGCTTTGCTTTAGTTATTTCTTTCATGGTTCCGATAGTTGAAATAATTGTAGCCTCGTTACTACTAATACCCGTTACTGCAAAGCTTGGGTTATATAGCTTTATTGCAGTCATGGCAATATTTACCGGATATATTATCAGTGTTTTGATTTGGGAAAATAATCTGCCATGTCATTGTGGAGGTGCCATCGAACGGCTAAGCTGGTCGCAGCATGTATGGTTTAATCTTACATTCATATCAATTGCCATATTCGCTCTCTGGCTAATTAATTTAAATACATCTTTAAAAATTAAAAAAAATGAAAAATTTTAAACAAATCGCCTTTGGCCTGTTGGTAGGTGCAATGGCATTAAGTTTTAGCGCGTTTACTACATCACATAATTCTGGAATGAAAATTCACAGAGATGCAAAAGGAAAAATTTTAAGTGTTACTAACACTTTCTTCCGGTTACCTGCCGATGCGAGCACTTCGTCAGATAACAACGCCGATCATTATGTTTTTTCGAGCGGGTCACACGCTGGCTGTACATCTGGTACTTCTAATATTTGTAGTTCTGAATGGGAAACTACAAACGTACCAACAAATGGCCAAAGTCCTGATGATGCCGGCGCCATACAACGTGTTTCCGATAACCCGGCCCAGGGTATCTATAATGGTCAATAAGCATCCCTGTAATATTAAAACAATGGGGCTATAATCTTCGCCCCATTGTTTTAGCATTAATAATTATTGCGCAGTTATTATTCAATTGCCAACACTTGTTTGATTTCGTTGATAAGCTCTGTTTGGGCTTTTTCATCCACAGGATGCGTTGGCGTTGAGGAAAAAATCTTGCCTTTCTTGTCAATAATCAACATTAAGGGATATGTTCCATCCGGTACATATTTTTTTATAAAAGGATTGTTTTCTCCTGTTCCACTTGTGTAAAGGTATCTCGTTTCTGGAGTTACAAAATATTTTCCACCCCCTTTTTCATTAATGCTTTGTAGCCATTGATTTTTATTTTTATCAATTGAAATACTAAAAAAAACTACATCTCCATGCCCTTTAAACGCTTCTTCCACAAAAGGCAATCCAGCGGCTACCTTAATACATCCTGAACATCCGGTAAACCACAAATCTATTAAAAGCACCTTATTTTTAAAGTCAGATAAATGGACTATCCGCCCTTTTGTATCCTTGAAGCTAAAATCTGTTATTGGCTGTCCCTTTTCATAGGTCAGGTTTAAATTTTCTACCATTCTAATAAAGATGGGCGATTGCATGACACTCAAAGCGTGTGTTACATAACCAGGCACCAGCCAATTGGTCGCAGCAGCATCCATCAACCACCAAGTTAAAAGCTTATCTTTTAAAAGTCCCGTATAATTAGTATTGATGATCGAAAAATAATTATTGTTGGGGTTTTCTTTCGTTTCATTTTTTATACGCGCATACTTAAATTCCATCTTAACCATTTCATACAGGTAATAAACATATTTGGGAGATAATGCCGCACGATCATTTTGGTCAATATATGGAGGTCGGTTTAAAAGTTCTTTACAAATAATTTCTAAGGCGGGACTTAAATTCGCGGATATAATAAAGGGTTGCGTAAATGAGATCGTTTGATATACAAACGCCCTGTTTGAACCTATTATATCCGCTCTAATAATACCCAAGGCGGACGCAGGAATAGTCGTTCTATATAAATTAAGCATATTAAGTTGAGAATTCAACAAAGAATCTTTCTGTTCCAACCACTTTTTAGGGCTTATATGTAGGAGATTACCGTGATTGTTTTTTAAAAGTTTTTGATTACTATCAACTTCATCAACTTTGCGCTGAACTTGAAATAGGCTGGCCCCTCTACCAGAGTATATTTGCTTGTTCTTTCCTATAGTAACGTGAATACTATCACCTGCCATTATCAGATAATTAGATATTTCACCATTCCCAATTAAATAACCGAAATTATTCCTCTTACTTGACAGAAATAAAGAAACATGAAAAGGAGAATTAATAGTTGAAATTGCAAATTTAAAAGTACCATTCTGATCAACCCGCGACTTTAAAACTTGAGTAGCATAACGTTCTGGAATGGTCTGGTAGGAATAAAAGGCACCATTGAGTACTAAAGAGATGGTATCCGTGTTTACACCTTTCTCAATAGTTCCAGTTATATAAGTTATAATCGGGTTATCGTTTGTGAAGGATTTTTCATGAGAATATACCACCTTTCCGAAAGATAAGAATATGACTACAACTAAGGTTAACTTGCTTATTATTTTCATTTTATTTGATTTTTTTCGTTTGATGTGGTCCTTATCTTGGATTTTGTTGTAATCCACCTGATGTAGTTTCGATAGGATCGAGGGGCAAAGTATATCGGGGTGAATTTGGGGGCAGGGAGTAGTTTTGACCGTTTACTGTCCTTGTCAGTGTAGTTTGAAAACGGGAATCTTTATTGAGGCGTCTCAAATCTGACCAGCGAAGATTTCGGAAACAAAGTTCTTTACGTCTTTCGACTATAATCAATTTTAAAGCATCATCTGCACTTGTTGCTATTTGATTGGTATAGGTGCCGGTTTTCCATCGGGTTTTAAGGAGTGTATTTAAATCGTTCATCGCTTCCTGAACTTTTCCGGCTCTGGCATAACATTCAGCACGTATCAAATACATTTCATCCGTAGCTATTCCACCAAAATTGTAGTAGCCGTCACCGACGTAAGTACCCCAAAATGCTTTATGTCCGGAATAGTCAAAAAAGAATATACTATTTCGTAAATCATTAACTGCATAAGATTGAACCAAAGCAGGGTCAGCGATATAGACATAATTATCGGTTGTTGTATACATTGCTAATCTTGCCCAATAGATCACTTCCTTGTTGAATTGTGGAATACCCGGATCGTAACTACCAATCTTCAATTGGTTAAAATCCATTAACGAACCTTGTAATTGCAGGCATGAGTCTGCATACAATAGTCCCTTTTGATAATTTTCTTGTGATAGATATATTCTTGCCAATAATCCGTATGCCGCTGGTTTTGACGGCCTTGTTGGATAAAGTGGCGTTACGGGCAAAATCGGAATGGCTTGAAGTAGATCGTCAATTATTTCATCATAGGTCTGCTGAACCGTTGATCTTCCTACTGATAGGTTGACATTAGAAGATATCCTTAAAGGTAAGCCGAGGTCTGTATTTGCTGTTGATGCCTGGTACGGCTTACAGTACTGTTGTGATAAATCATAAAAGTCAAGACTTCTATAGAATAAAGCAGAGCCTTTTATATTATTAAAATCCACTATTTGATTAGGATTGTAAGTTATATTCTGAAGTCCATCTAAAACGACGTTATCTTGTAATATTCGGACATAGGCACCTCTCCAATCTGTGGCAATTTGACCGCCATAGAAGTCAGCGGTAGCTGCCCATATATAAGCACCTTTCTCTTGTGGAGAAACAACAGCATTAAACGCCGCATCCGTAACAAAGTAATCCCCATCGCCAACCATGCTGAGGGATGGTAACTGATCGTTCATTAAAGCTGAATAGTCAAGCATAGCTTGAAAGTCCGGCAATTCCTTTGGCACGACTAAAGATTTATTAGGCTTGGCGTCCAGCCATGATTTCTTACAAGCACTTCCTATTGAAAGTATTATTAGTAAGGGTATGGTGATTGATTTTAAATTTTTCATTTATTTATATTCTATGAGCTTTGATAGCATTTGCGTTATTTTTTATGTTAAAAGCTGCCTTTTAAGCCGATCGAAATGGAACGAGGTGAGGGCATTGTGGTATTATCTCCAACGCCGGGTACCGCATCGGGATCTATTCCAACGTGGTTTGCTTTCCATAGCAGTGCTATGTTATTGGCATAAGCAAATAATTGTAATGCAGAAAATGGAAGCTTGTGAAATAGAGACTTATTCAAGTCATAACTTAAGCTGATGTCCTGTAAGCGTATATTTCCGGCATTAAAAACATTAACTGTACTGTATTGATAAAATTGATCGCGGGCAGGAACAAAAGGGTAAACAAGAGACGGAACGTTGGTCTTTTTTTCGTCACCTGGATTTTGCCATCTTTTATTGTAATCACTGTTTACTTTCAAAAATGCGTTTCCTGCTGACCCTATTGTGCTGTAATATATAGTAGGAGCCATAAAATAATAACCAAGCTTATAACTTATCTGGAAAGTCAGTGTAAATCCTCCATAGGCAAATCGGTTATTCAGTCCGCCGAAATAGGTAGGTCTTGCAGGCCCGATATAGACCAAATCATTTAATGGGGTGTTTGTAGTTATTTGCGCATAGTTCTGGCTTTCTACACCACTCAGAAATCCAATTGGGTTTCCAGTTGCCGGGTCAAGACCGCCAAACTTGTACCCATAATACCCATATACAGGTTTGCCGACATTGGGAACGGTCGAACCATTTACGCCAACAAGCTGGTTACTTAAGGGCGTTACGTCATAGTGAGTAACCTTATCAGTTGCATGGCTAATTAATAATGTGGTTGACCATTTCACATTTCCATTCAGATTGCGACTGGTTAAGACAAAATCGAATCCATGTCCAACCATACTGGAGTAATTGCCCTCTAAAGAATTTATACCGCTGTTTTCCGGAAAGCTTTTAAAGCCAAGCAAGTCGGTTCCATGCTTAAAAAAATATTCAAAACTCCCGGTAAGAATATTGCTTTTAGAAGCAAAGTCTACAGCGAAATTGGTTATACCGTTCTTTTCCCACCGAAGATCAGGATTGCCGATATTTGAAATTTGCGCGTAATTTAAATTCGTGAAAGGTGCATTGCTAAAATATCTTAATGTAGTAACACCGGTTACGGAAGAAATCAGATTACCATTGTAGCCGTAGCTTGCCCTAAGAGTTAAAATTGGGAGCCATTCTGACTTGTAAAATTGTTCTTTAAAAATATCCCACTTTGCGCCCGCTGACCATAACGGGACGGTTTTTTGGTTAGCAGCAACCCCAAAGTAATTTGACCCATCAATTCGTGCGCTTCCCGAAAGGGTATATTTGTCTTTATAGGTATAAGCGAAATTTGCGAACGACGACCTTAAACGTGCAATTGATGAATTGATACCTAATCCACTGCTGAGCGTCGAACGTCCAGTTGGATTAGTGACAAAAGAAGTTAAAGGGTTGACATTGGTGAACGTGGCCAGATCATCATTATACCCGTACAGTACAGAATTATTACTATCCCCGGTAACTTGCGATAGTTCATAACCTGCCAAAGCCACAATGTTATTATCCTTCCAAGAGTATTCATAGTTTAATGTAGCACGCGCATTATTTGCGATTGCATTGCCGTTTGTCAAGTTTAAAATACCGCCTAATGGCACGTTATAACCTGACACTTTTCCGTTTGTAACAATTGAAAATTGATTTATAAGATTTCGTGCAGTATAGGTTTGCTGGCTTTGGTAAAGCCTGTTCTCGTTATTCGTGCTTTCATACTGATACTTAATTTCACCGCTAAGCCCTTTTATAAAAGTGTATTTTAAACCTGTAGACAGTCTTATATCTGTCACTTTTGTAAGATTGTTCGCTCCCCCTAATTCATTCAGAGGTACCAAAGACCAATCCAAAAAACCTTTTGAAAGTTCCGTTTGGATAAAGGACTGATTATACTGATAAGGTATCGCTATTGGAGTACCTTCGGAATTTACAAATTGACTATAAGGAAAAATATGGCTTTGGATCAAGCCTAAAGTGTTGTCACTTTGGCTGTTGGTTTGAATAATATTTAAACCTGCACTTAATTCGAGGTTGCGTAGAGGATGAAATACATTTTGTGAATTGACGGTAATTCGTTGGCTAACGTTGTCTTTAATACTTGGCAAATTGCGGTCATAACCTGACGAAAAAAAATAACTGGCTCTGTCAGATCCACCTGAAAGCGTTAATGCATATTGCTGATTTGAAGCGTGTTGATAGAAGTACTTACTTAATTGATTATTAACATTATAATTACGTAAAACGTCAAGCTGACTATTGAGGTCATTGCTTGTTAACGTGCCTGCTTTATTAGCAGCAAATAGTTGTACAGCAGGGGATATTACAGGGCCTGTAGTTGTATTAGTTAAGTTGGAATTATAATAGCCCTGGTCAAAAAGAAATTTCTCCAATCCAATGTATGAGGTCGCATTCAATTGGTTAGGATTATAGTTTAAGTCCGGCTTGGCAATTACTGTAAGGTTGGCGTTGAAATTTACTTTGAGCGATTGATTGAACTGCCCCTTTTTTGTAGTGATAACAATAACGCCGTTACCTGCCCTAACTCCCCAAATGCTTGCCGCAGCCGCATCTTTCAGTATGGTTACACTTTCTACATCGTTTGGGTTTATATTATTAATATTGCCATTATAAGGGAAATTGTCTACAACAATTAAAGGCTGATCATTTGCAAAAATGGTACTACGCCCTCTGATATTAATATCAGAACCTGATTTTGAAGCAAGTGTGTTAGAATTGAAAATAAGACCGCTCGTGATCCCATTAAGTTTTGATAATACATCTGGCGCGACCCGTGCATCAAATTCCGCTTTAATCGGTTGAGAAAACGATCCTGTAGCCCGTTCTTTCGGAATATTCTGATACCCTGTAGATACTACAGATACCTCATTAAGTTGATTGCTACCATTTTGGAGCGAAATGGTAAGATATTTTGCATTTGTGACAACAAATTCTTTGGTTAAATACCCGACAAAAGAGATTTGTAAAACAGTACTGTCAGCAACATTGTTAATTTCAAATTCGCCGTTGCTATCAGTAGTTGCCAAAGTTGACCCATCTTTAATTTTTATAGTGGCCCCCGCCAGCGGTGAACCATTACCGTCGGTAACCTTTCCCTTTATTGGAAATCTTGGATTTTCGGGTTGTTCTTGCGAAGAGCTTCGTGAACTTGTGTTATCGAATTTTACTACGATTTGGTCGCCTATAATTTCGTATGTCAGCGTTAGTGGAGTTAGCAAGGCGTTTAGCACTTTGCTTACTGGCTGATCTTTAGCGTGAATAGTCACGGGATTTTTTAGAATGCCTTTGGCATTGCTGTATATAATGCCTACGTGCGCTTGTTTTGAAATTTGGTCAAGCGTTTCCTTTAATGTTTTCTTTTCTACATCAATGGTAATTCGCTTATCTAAGTCTTGTAACCGCGCTATTTCGGTTGCCACGGCGCAGTTTAAAAAGCAGGTAGTGGCAATTGTAAATACAAATGATTTGTACTTTAATTTGGAACGTAAATTTTTGAGCATAGTGGTTTAATTAATAGGTTAAACGGGAATATGGTGCGCAATTCTAATCGACAAATCAGTGGCGGAGGCTGTTGAATGAGCCACAAAAAGGGCAATAACGATCCTGTAAAGCAATTTTTCATTTTTTTTGCAGTTAAGTGTGTTCTTTAAAATTTGGTAGGTGACCGCCTGAGGCGGCAGTACTAATTATCTTTTTGTTATACTATCTATCACCACATCCCCCTTCTATGAAATAGCCCTTGTCAGTTTGCCGAACGGTAGCGCCAATAGCCGTAGCCAACTGGCTCAACACAATATTGATTGGCTTATTAGTGTCAAATTCACCGTAGCAAAGGCACGAGGCTGACTTATTTTCCAACTCAATTGACTGATTGTAATAGCGCCGGATGTCTGCTATGACTTCCGGCACTGGCATGCCGTCATAATTCAAAATACCGTCCCTTTTTTTTATTATGGGGGCAATCGTTGCAATTGCTTTGCTGGCTAAAGTTGCTTGTGCTTTGTTGTAAACAGCCTGTTCTTTCGGCTTTAAGATGACTTCAGACAACATTACCTTTTTTGCCGACAACAAGGAAACCTTTACGATGCCGGTAACTACGGTTACATCGTAGATATTCTGCTTGCTGAAAGATTTAATATTAAAAGAAGTGCCGACAACTTGCGTCTGCATCCGTCCGCTATGAATAATGAAAGGATGGACCTTATCCTTAGTGACTTCAAAAAAGGCTTCGCCATCCAGTTTTACCTCACGTAAATTACCTATTAACTGATCTTGGTATTCAAGAGAACTGGAGGGGCTTAGCCATACTTTGGTTCCGTCATACAATTGAAGTAGCTTGCGTTCGCCAGGCTTGGTAGATGCAAACTTCATTGATTGCTGTTTATCGTTATTCCGGATATATCTACTTACAAGTAAAAACACAGAGGTGATAAGAACAAGCCAAAGGGCTGCAACTTTCATCCAATTTTGTAAGACAAATTTTCTTTTTGAGTTATGCTTTAATTCCTGATTATTTCGGTCAGTGATCTCCTTAATTATTATAGTTTTCACCTTGTTAATGGCGGCATCCGCCTTTTGCTCATTTTCCTCACCATTATTAACAAATCCCAGTTCTGCCTTTATAAGCGACCTCAGCACGTATTCACTATCCGCATCATCAAAATATAATAAGAGCTGCCTGATCTCTTCAGGAGAACATTTATCTTCAAGGTATTTTACGAAGAGATTGTAGAGCGGGAGGTGTTTATCCAATGCCGTATTTTATCACAACATGCAGTGATGCAATATTTACTCTGCTCAGATTTTGATTTTTAAATAAATAAAAGTCATTTTAGGTTTCTTGTTGGAGTTGGGATATTCAACAACCTATTTTTTATGTATCATTAATTGTCCAATTAAAAAAAGGACAGCTGAGTTTTTATTTAATAAGAAGTATTGTTTTACAGTTTTATTTGCTTTAACGATATGATCACTAATCGTTGAGGTTGATATTCCTAACTGATTACTTACTTCGTCATAGCTTTTGCCTTCTAATTTACAAAGTGTGTAAATATGTTTCCTTTGGGCGGGAAGTGTACCTATTGCTATTTGTAACAGGTCAATATTTTCATCTGATATGATTGAATCTTCGTTTTGGCTATCATAATCGACATATGATATAATTAATTTCTCAATCAGCCGGTTATCCTTTGCAGTTTTACGGAAATACATAAAAACCATGTTTCCCGCGACTTTGTAAAGAAAAGATTGAAATGAACCTTCAAGCTTTATGTTACTCCTGATTTCCCAAATCTTTAAAAATAGATCTTGCAATAATTCCTGAGCAATATCCTCATCTCTAACCAAACGAAGAATATTTCTATAAATAGAATTGCTAAACTGATCATATAAAATAGTAAAGGCATGCTCGCTTCCATTCTGAAGTTGCTTAAGAAGAAGAGTAATATCTTCCTTCGTAATTTCTTGTATGTGGATTTGTTTGCTCATTACCGTGGTTTAGTTAACCTCGGCAAATAGAAGCGTACCCCCCAAAGGGGCCAGGCCACTATTGATTAACACACGACAGACCGCGTAGGATCGGTAAAAAATGAAGCTCGAAAGTTTCATTTGATTATTGCCAAAGGCAATACTGGGAAGCTAAATCGCAAGTAGGCCTGGTATCTCCGTAAATTAATACAGAGAATATCCAGGCACTCACTTGTCCTCTATGCTTCCATTGAATTTCCTACGTTCGTGTGGTTAGCGAGGCTCTTGTGAGCACCTTAAATTACTTTGAATGGTGCCGCAAAAATATCTATTTCATTTACTTTTTATCATTGAACTCTTTTTTAAAAGTAAAGATATAAAAAATTACTTACACATGTGTAATTTATTGATTACACATGTGTAAGTAATAAATTACTAAAAAAAATATTCTTCCGATTTTGTTAAATCATGACTAAGGAAGAAGATAGATTGGATTTTAGAGAACAGCAAAAAGAAAAAGATTTAGCTATTATAAAAGCTGCGTTTGAGAACGGGAAAATTGAAAAGATGAGCGATTTAGAAAAGCTCAGTCCTACAAAAATAGCGGCGCTTATGGGTATGAACCAAGGCCGTTATGGTTCAAAATTATTTGAACCTGATAAATTTACTCCTTCGGAAATTTTACGGTTGGCAATTGTGTTAGATTTAGACGAGAGTTTCATAATGAAAGTCATTAAGAAGCAATTGATTAAGGCGGAACTTGAAAGAGTTAACAAAAACCGAATTAAATATTATTCCAGTAAGAGTAAACAAAAGTGATTGCAGGTCTTTATAAGGTAACTGCTAATTGCTATGTATTACATGGGAATTTGATTAGCGGTTAACAATTAATTCGAATTAATCACTGCAAAGGATAATCGTTCAATAACTCTATTGCTTTATCAATTTGTTCTCGTGTTAATTCGCTGGTACATTTTTCCTCAATAAGTCGATTTATCCGTTCCTCTCCATTGTCGTTGTGTTCAATCAGGTCAAAGACACATATCATTGCACCCGCTGTTAGCGTTGGGTCTAAGAAGCCAGCATTATTTAAACCAATTACTCTCTCTGTCAGGCTTCTTTTTCCGAGTTGTTGTAATTGGTAATCTGCCAGATATCGTAATATAGCATCGTTTGACAAGTAGCCATTGATAAATTCGGGATAATCATTAACCAATTCTATTGCTTCTTTGATATGCTGTTCATTTAAATCCCTGGTGTAACCTTTCTCGATTAATGTGCTTATTCTGGACTCTCCATCAGGAGCCTGTTCCACCAAGTCAAAGACATCTATCATATCCGTAGCGGTCAGGTTTGGACGTAAAAAATGTCCAACGTAAATTCTAAGTACCATTTCATTAATGGATTGTCTCTCAGGGAGAGTTTGTTGATTTTGCATGTAGGAAAGATAAGAACTATAAAATTCCGAAAATTACGGGAAACCGTAAAATCCCAAATCATTTATTATTGCTCTTATGCAGCCTTTTAAATTCTCTAATTTTAATATCTAATTTTTGAGAAACAATGGAACAATACAGAGCCGATATTTGGCAATTTTATCAAGACAGAAAAAGCTCAGGTGAGCTATCCTTAAACCTAAAACACCCAACTGCCGCTAAACTTCGCAATGAGTGTTTATTGCTTTTTAGAAAAGGGCTTGACAGGGCTGATTACCGAACCCTCCGGTCATTTTTGTGTAGGCCGGACAATGAAGAAATTTACGAATCAGCGATTAGGCAATTTGACCCTGATAAATTCAAACCCCTTAATAACTTCTTAAAAAAGGGTACCAATACCGATGAAAAAAATATTGAACTTTTAGCCTGGCTAATTGATTTCCGGCCCCGGCCTTATTCTAACTACAGAATTACACCTCGCCACAGCACAGAAATTGTTTCTTGTTTGATGGTTGCAGACGAACAGCGACTTCGCAAAGAAGTTACGCTGGAATATCCGTCAGGGGTGAAATTGTTCGTAGACGCCTATGATTTTTCATTGATAGCGCAGCTTGTAAGGTTATAGCAATATTTACGGCAAATAGGTTGCGTCTTTATGTAAGGAATCACTGGATTTGGCAATAATGACAAAATAAGTTGAGTTGGTATCCACAAGCGTCAAGACCGAATATCCAGGCTTCCAGTTACCGACGCCAAATACTTTTATTGGCTTAGGATGTTTCGAAATAATCGGGGAGTTATCATTAACCGGCCTTGACGCGGTGCAACCGGCATGTAAACACAAAACAAAAATCCATATTTTTTTCCGCGGAATTCATTTAATTGGCATTCTTGTCATTAAATATACTCCTATTTAGCTATCTATTATCCCCGAACTAAGTATTTCATCAACCTTAGCCTGCCAATAGTTTTGTATGGTTTTTATCAACTTTTTAAATATTGGGAGACATCTATGAATATTATTGTAATGCAGTTGATCGCATTCGTGCGGAACTCTTTAAACCCACAAAAATTTATAGGTCAAAAATTATCACCAGAAGATTTCTATAAATGGAAAAATTATCTTGTAAAAGAAGTAGATTCTTTGAATATACTTATTTCAGTTACTTCATTAAGTGATTATGAGATTGAAAAAATAATTACGCAAATAGTTGATCTCAGCGACACAGTTAATTCCTATATTTTTCGACAATTTAAGTTAATCAGATCTCATGCCCAAGCCAAAAATATCAATGAGTACTATAACTTCACTCTTGATCAACTTGATGGTATAATACTTACATTGCATGGTCAATTCCCCGGCCCTTCTGGAAAAGTAAAAATCTCGGATTCAAACCTCTACGAAACATTAAATGTCCTAAAAAAAGACTTTGATAAACTGTCCCAGCATCTACAGTTTTCAACGGTTGAAAAGGAATTAATAAATATTGTTCAAATGGGGTTATTAAAACTAATTCATAAAAAAAAGATAACTCGAAATGACAGCAATTATATTTCTGAAATTATTTCAACTCTTTTGCGAAATGAACATTTAGATAATACCAAACTTGCAGAATTATTGATAATCCATGATTTTGATACTTCTGAATTTTACAATTATTGCATTAAAAATTGGAAAATCAATTTGGAAGATATTCCTGGTTTGCATGAACAACAGGAAATGCTTCTTTTAGAAAAAGACAGGATTTTTGAACTTGAAAATACATCACGCTGGTCAATGCCGAACAAAAAAAAGAGACTATTTTTTGAGTTAAATAATTTCCTTGATGAAAAATCTACTGCTGTAAAAAGGATGGTTAAACTGCGCAGAAGGTTTATACGGGATAATCAAAAATCAAAAGGTGGTTCACGGTTTCTTATTAATTTACCCGTTCCACAGTTTGGACTTTTTCTACGGATGCAAATTGAAAAGGGAATATTGGTCAAAGAGAATTTAGGAGATCTGTTTAAGTTTTTTGCAACCCACTTCTATACTCCAAATGCAGAATATATTTCTGCGGATAGTTTACAGAAGAAATCAACTGATGTAGAATTCGCTACTGCTCAAAAATTGAAGGGGCAGTTGATCGGAATGCTGAACTGGTTGAATACCAATTTTAATCTTTCAAATTATAACTAACCAATTAACCATCGAAGAAGGCTACACTTCATTAAGTATTTCTCAATGATTTTAGGATCTGTGGTTATTAGTCGCGTTTCGCAGGAATTTACGTTCACATCCGATCAATAACAATTATATACCGATGTACAAATACAATTACTAATCATAGAATATTTTTTAATACGGTACCCCAATTATCCTTTATAACAGCATTCTACTATTTAAACAAACATATTATTGGAGATAAAGCAGTTAAAATGTAAATTCATCGACTTATCCCAATTTACCGAAGCTTAATTATAAACCAACCTATAAATGCCTGTTAACGCCAAAGAGATTAAAGTTGATGTTGTTTCTTTTAATCAGCTGTTCAATGGCAAAAAGTCGGTCATCATCCCGGAATACCAGCGCCCCTACGAATGGGGTAAATCAAAAACGGCAGTGCTCTTAAACGATCTGAAAGAGTATTTTCTCGACAGCGAGCCCCAATCACCCTATTACATGGGTTCAGTGCTTTTTTATTACGACCAAAAAAATAAAAAATTCGAGATCATTGACGGACAGCAACGCATTACCACGCTGCTGATCTTAAAAAACCTTATTCATAAATCAGTTGCAGAAAACGAGAACATCGTATATAATTCGCATATGTCATTTGCCGCGATACGGGAAACTACGGAGTACGCGAAAAGCGAAGAACCTCTGCTGAAGCGCCTGGCTGAAAAAAACTTTTTAAACCAGCTTGAATTTACGGAGGTGATCACTTATTCGCAGGATGATTCATTTGCATTTTTTGATACTCAAAACAATCGTGGGGTTTCATTAGGCGCAACTGATTTTTTAAAGGCTTATCATTTAAGGGAGATCACTTCGACCAAATTGCAAGAGGCCAGCGCGGTCAAATGGGAAAGCGCAGCGGTAAAGTGGGAAGATGGTGATTTCCTGAATTTTCTGTTTAATAAAGTACTTTTCAGGGCCAGGGCATGGAAAAGTAAAAATACACCTTTTGAAAATAAGGATGCCGTATTGGATGTGTTTCAAAAGAATACCATCAAGCCGGATCAGGACATGACCTACCCGCTCTTTTCAAATAACCAGAACCGGCAGGCAACCTACCGAACCTATAATGAAGATGGCCAATTTACTACAGCCTTAAACGGGGAAATGAAGACGGAACCAGCGCAATTCCCATTCAATCTGAGGCAGCCGGTTTACAAAGGCCTCAACTTCTTTCATTACACTGAAAAATACGCCGCCATCCACGAGCGCATCTTTGGAAGCAAGGAACCAAAATCGGTGGAACTCGCAGAAGTCCTTCATTTTTACAATGAAGTTTATAGCGATGACATGTCCATTTACTTGAGGCATCTTTTCAAGCTGGCTACCATGATGTATTATGATGTATTCGAGGAAAATCAGCTATTGAAATTCGCCTATCATCTCGATTATTTATTGGGTAGCATCAGGATCGGCAAATCCCTGGTCAAAAAGGAATCCGCGCAAAAATGCTTTACAGAACCTGATTACAATTTGCTGGATATCATAGCCTATGCGTATGCTCCGGAAGAAGTCACCAGGTTTTTAAAGGAATTACCAAAGGTTGAAGATATTTACCAGCGCATTTATAAAAAGGAATATGAATTGCCAAAGGAGGGCGTACAAACCAGGTACAGGGGGCGGGTGGTCAATTATTTTGAAAAAACAAAAAAAGATTTTAAATACCGTAAAAAATGGTTAGATGAGTAATAGTGTTGCATCAGGGATTTTCTCGATAAACGATATTATAGCAACGGACACCATCTATAATATTCCAAGGTACCAGCGCTTATACGTCTGGACCAATGACCAGGTAACAACATTACTGGAAGATATCCAGCACGCCTGTTTTACCGAAAGGCCTTTATTTTATTTGGGCGGTGTGCTGATCGTGCGGACATCTGATACGCTCCCGCACTTTGACCTGATCGACGGGCAGCAACGTTTTACAACCCTATGGCTGCTCTGCCTTACGCTCGGGCTGGAACTATCCGGTTTTTTAGAGGTTGAGGAAAAATCCCGTCTGACCTTTTCCATCAGGGAAGATGTTACCCGTTATTTTGATGCGATCCGAAAAAACAAAGAATTTAAAGGAAAGCTAAACGGACAACTGGAAGCCGGCAGCCTGACTAAGATCATCTATGCCAAAAACCTGATCAGGGGTTTTGTCGCCACAGAATTTAAAGATCAGCCCGAACGGCTTGAACAATTCAGGAACTACATCAGGTACCAGGTCAAAGTGATCATCAGCACGGTACCGGTAAAAACCAACCTGAACAAATTATTCGAGGTCATTAATAACCGTGGATTACAGTTACAGCACCATGAGATCTTAAAGTCATTTATCCTCTCAAAAATCACAAGCGATAAAAAGGTAAGGATTCGGTACGGCAAGATCTGGAACGCCTGCGCGGATATGACCGACTATATTGAAAGGAACCTGTATTATGAAGCCGGACGCAGTGTTGTCGAATTTTATAACCTACATAGTGGGAAATTTGACTTTACCGGCCTCCTTAAAATAATGGATGGTAAGGATACAGTCGCTTCCCCAATGACGTTATCCGCTATCATCGAATCCAGGCCTCCCAAAAATAGCGAGTTTAAAACACCGAGGGAATTAGAGGAACATCCCGAAACCAAAGACGATGAATATGAAATTGTAAGGAGCATCCTGACCTTTCCGCAATTGTTACAGCACACGCTCCGAATCTATCTGTTCAGATCGGGCAAAAAAGATATTCCCCAAATTATAGAAAAAGACCTGTTGGTTAGTTTCGCCGCCTTCCTAAAGGATCTGACGGAAAAAGAAGCGCTGGCTTTTATTGAACTGCTTTTTGAGATCAAAGTACGCTTTGATAAGCATGTGATCAAATGGGTAACCACATCGCCGAATACGGAAACACACCTGATCAAACCCTTGCAAAAGCAAAGGAAAAAGGCCTATAGCCAAACCTTTTATTTTCGCAGGGAGAAACCCTCCGGCAGTGATGCGTTTACCTTGCTGCAAAGTATGCTTTATCATTCGCAGCAAAAAACAACATTGCACTGGCTGACCCCATTTCTTTATAAAATGCTATCCACAGAAAACAGGGACGAACTCCTAATCTACCTGCAAAAGCTGGATAATGCGATGTTTTGTACCAAAGACCCTGACGAATTAATGAAAAGGAGTTGGAAATACCTCGGCAAAGAAGTCAAGATCGCCCCGGAGGCTATTAATCTGGAAGATCTCAAAAATTCTGACGGTACAGGTTTCTGGCATTATTGGTTCTATAAGTTGGAATACGTGTTATGGTTTATGGAGCGACAACTTCATCCCGACTGGCGAAATTTCAGGATGACGTCGAAAAATTCAATCGAGCATGTTTCACCGCAAAGCCAAAAACGCCAGGATTTCAATACTGTAAGCATGGCCTGTCTTAATACTTTCGGGAATTTAGCCTTAGTTACCCGGAATATCAACTCGGAATACGGTCATAACGAGTATAATGTGAAACAGCGCAAGTTCTTAAATAACAAGAAGGATAACCGCCTGGACTCGCTAAAACTTGACCTTATCTATGCCAGCGAAGACTGGAACGATGATCTTTGCAACGCACACAATTTAAAGATGCAGCAGGTGATGAAAGATTATGTAGAAAAATATACCTGATCAAAGCCGTTCAAAATACCAGCTCCGGTTTATTTCATTCCTTACCACAGCGCAATGGTGTAAAAGCTCCAGTTGATTTTCCGCATCGAGTTCCCTTAAAAGATCGCGGATCGGTTTGCCTGCCCTGACATCTTTACTAAAAATTCCCTTTTCAATAAATAGGGGCATAAAGTTTTTCGCCAAATCAGATTTCACTTCAGGATGCGCTAAAAAATAATCCCGGACAATCTGATCAATCCTTCCGGTTAAATGAATTTTCTTATCGTCCATAAATGTTTTAGCTTTAGTGGTAAGAAACCCCGCTGAATCAAATTTAGCTATAAATCTATAAAATATGCATAAGGACCATTCAAGTTTACCGGTAGAAGATGCCAGCACGACCATTTTCCGGTATATGGATTTCGTATCCTTCTATTCTTTGCTCGTCAATCAATCGTTGTTTTTTAAACGCCTGGATAAATATACCGACGTACTTGAAGGCCAGTTATTCGATGAAACTGTGAATGAATATTTCGAGTTCCGAAAGAATATTGACCCTTATGCTTCGGACGAGGAGGCCAAAACATGGACTAATAACGAGGCAGAAAATATCAGACTGTATAAGGCATGGACTTTATCCAATTCATGGAATATTGCAGAAGATGAAAATTACGCCATGTGGAAAATATACCTGCGCGGTTATACCGAGGGTGTTGCCATCAGAACCACGGTTGGGAAATTAAAAGAACAACTGGACAACAATAAAGACTTTGAATTCTACTCCGGCCGCGTGAAATACGGGGCCGTACCCAAAAATGATGTAAATCAGTTTACGATCTCGACAAACAAAAGGCAGCCTTATACTTATGAGAATGAATACAGGGCTATCGTACTTCACCAGTTTATGCCGGATAACGATAGAAGACACGCAAAATGGACTGTCGGTGCCGAAGTAAAAGTGGATGTAAAAGAACTGATCGACCTGATCTATGTTTCTCCATTTTCAACCCCCTGGTTTCTGAACCTGTTGAAAAGAGCACTCAGCGATCATCTGCCCGGATTTGACCACGACCATATCGTATATTCCAAAATACAGGATTCATAATACCTTAAAACCTGTCATAAACAGGAGCGCCGCAGGTTTAAAAAGTCCCTAACGGCAAATAAACCTGCGGCGGTCGGCCCCGGCTCAGCCGGGGCCGACCGGCATTTTGCCTAACTAACCATCTCCTGGTACTTTTGGCAAGATCCTCGTAGGTCATTCCTTCGATGTTAATAATAAAAGAATAACAGGGCGCTTCAATCCCTTTTGATCGATTTCCATCAGCCCGCCAATTTCTTTTGCAGTCACCAACTTTGCTAATAAAGACAGTTCTCTGAAATATATACTTTCAGCGCTTTCTCACAGTTAAGGCTTTGGGGTGGGTCGAGGCAAAGTAGCGAGCCCGAGCGAATACTGCTGGCGAAAACTCAATAACTTGTTTAAGAATGTCGCACCAGTGCCAGGGTTCTCCTTATCCAATTCATCGGCTTCCCGCTGTTCTGCATAGAGCAGCTTATCCCAATCATCGTATTGGTGATAGCACAAACGCCGGTTAAAATGGTGGTATTCGATTTCCTCCCGGTTCATCGGGCGGGAAAGAAAGGGGAATGCCGTATGCAAACCCATCGGCCTGCGGTTTCTGTCACGCCATAACTCGGCATGCATAAACACGTAGATGCGTGGCGGGTATTTGGTTTGCGGCTTATAGTAATAATCCACCCTGCCGGAAGTTTTGCGGGGCAGTGCATTCATACGGTCATATTCAGCCTTTTCACTGGCTGTCAACACATAACCTTCTTTTATTTTAATCATAGCAGTAATATTTGAAATATGCCTGTGTTTCGGTAAAGCAATCGTAGGCGAAGTCCCGCTTTGCTTTATGGAAAGTCAGGCGACCCAACACGCCGGACTGCCTGTTGCGGATAAAAGGAGCAAGTGGCAGGACGGCGCGCGATTTATTCATCTTTCAGCCTGAGTAATTTTTGGTAAACATCATCCCAATAGGCCTGTAAGCCCTCATCCAGTTCTGTGAATGAGGGGTCGGTGTGGCGGTAATGGCGGTAATCGTCAGCCTGCATAATCGCCAGTTCCAAATCGGTTACGGTAATTTCCTTACCTTTTAAATCAATGATTTTCATAAGCGGGGTTTTTAGGCAACTTTTAAAGGTGTGGTCTTGAATTTCTTGATGTTCAGGAATATGCCACGGTATGCTATCATGCCATCCGATAGCAGTTGCCACAATAACTCTGCACCGTTCACCGCCAAAGCGGTGTTGACAAACAAATCCTGCTTTTTCAACGCTTCGGACTGTGAACAGCTTGGCTCATCGTGGTCGTCCACTTCTTCTAAAAGCTGTTTAAACTCATCCGTTATTTTTGGCAGGTTGGCTACTGTGCGGAAACGCTCCGACTCAGGCTGTTTAATTTCGGTTAAAGTGGCTAACAGTAACTGACCTGTATAACGGCTGTTGCCTAAATCCATCCAGTAAAAAGGTTGCGCACGGTCATTACGGCTTTGATTGCCAACCTTGCGCAAAGCGGTGGCAATATCAAAACGTGCGCTCACGGTATCTACGCAGGTGATGTAAATATTAGCCTTGCCTAACGAGGGCAGCAGGTGAAGCGTCTTTGTGCCGAATTTTTCGGGTACGGCTTTCCAGTTCGTACCGCTACTACGGTTAATTCGGTTTACTAAAATGACCGACTTGAAATGACCGATTTCGGAGGGGGCGAACAGTTGCCGTCCCCTGTTGGCTTCCGTGATAATATCATCGTCAAAAACGTTCACCTGCAGACCGGGGCGACCGAACGCCTGTAAAGAAATGTGTATCCTGACGAGTTCAGTCAATATCCTGTGGCCTGTACCTCCTGCACCGATCAGGTTAACGGTTACGGGGTTGGTCGGGTCAATCAGGCAATTAGCGGTAAAATGTATAGCGGGTAAATTTTTCATTTGATGAGATTTTTAAGGGTTAATTTGATGGGTGTTAATTTGTCGGTCGGAAACTGCGCATCGGTGTTTATCAGCTTTTTCCAAAGCTGAACGATGTTGCCTTTCACGGGGCTTTCACCGCCGAGCGTGTGGCTGAAAAAGCTGTTAAAAAAATAGATTTCCCACTGGCGCATAAATTCTTCCAGTCCGCAATCTTTAGGGATTTGTATGGTTACCGTACCGAGGCAGACCTTGCCATCGGGATAAATATTAAAGTAAGGGGCTTTGCAAAGCGGGGTGGCTAAGTTTACAGCCTCATCCGTGTTAAGCGCATAAACCGCAAGCGTGTTTCGGGTCGCTTTCCAAATCATAGGCGGTATATAGGCTTCCCCGTTGGGTATGTCCAAGCCCTCTTTAAACAGCAACCGTACTTTTTTGGCGGGGGTGTGCCAAACGGCATAGGCGTTTCGCCCCCTGTTGATGTACAATATATTTTGTGGCATCAGACCAACGGGGTCTAAAAACCCTGTCTGTAAATCTTCCGAGGTGTCAAGTGCTTTAGCTAATGATATGCTTTCCTGAACGGTTAAGGGATGCGCATTAATGGGCTTGCCGTTCCTGTCCATATCATAGGCTTCCACGTAGATGTTTTTCTTTTCGTTATTGCTGTAAATCAGCAGGGCTTTTACAGGCTCGTATAGATGCCCGAATTGTTGGGTGATGTTCGTTCTCATGGCAGGTCAAATAAAATATTGCAGAGGTTTTCAATTATTTCAAAAAGGCGGTATTCAAATTCAAGGTTCTTTACTTCGTTATCCGTACCGTCAAATACCTGTGTGCGGGATGGTAACGCCATTTGGGAATAGTTCCCCAAATAGTCATTTACCGAACGCTCAATGTTTTCATAAACCCATCCCTTGCCATCACCGATAAAAGCGATGTAGGTTTCGGGTGTGGGTATATCGTCGTTATCATCAACTTCATCAGGCGGTGCGATATTTTGAAAAATGGAATTTTTGGGAAAATCACGGAATAGCTGTAAAGTATCTTGGGCGATTAGGTGGCATTCCTCCTGAAAGGGATTAGCAGGTTTAAATCTTGCTATGTTATCGTCTAAATGCTTTAGATGATAAGGGTTAAACAGCTTGCGTTGCATGATGTCCCCGCATATATCGTTTCTCAGGATGTCGGAAATATCTTCCTCGTAGTCGTCCGGATTTTCACGGAGGCATTCTAAAAAGCACTCCTTATTCATATCATATTCATCGTACATAAACCAACCCTCATCACGGTAATAGGGTACTCCCGCTTCCCGGTAGAGATAACTCATTACGGCAAGCAATAACGCACCGCAACGCCTGTTCTCTTTCTTCCGCAAAAAGCGGTAAAGAGGAATGACGGGGATATAATAGAGTTGGTTACCTACCTCGTAAACCTGTTCGGTAGTTAATACCACCTGTTTATCCTTACAAGATTGGGTAATCAGCAATTCCGTTTCATAGGGTTGCCTGTTCAGCTTGGTTCGTATTTCACGGTGTGCAAGCAGGATATTATAGGGATAGGCATACCCGTTTACATCTGCTATCTGCAAATGATGCAGTTCGGCTAAATGCTTTGCCGAATTAAAAAACCTATTTTCAGTTTCCGCTTGCTCAGGTAAGCGTTTGGCGGGTTCGCATACAGGCATAAAGCTGTGGTTTAAAAAACCATCGGAACTTGGTGTACCGGGGCTGATTTGGCTCTGTCCTTTAGTACGGCCTGCGCATCGGGTAGCTGGTTGAGGCTTTGGGCGAATGTTCCTAATTGCTGATAGAGTTTGCATTGTCTTTTTGATTTAGGCAGGCTGATAAAGCCTGCCTGTGTTAATGATTTCATACTATCCTTTTGTGCCTAATGTGGTTACAAACTGGTATTCTGCGGTGTCGTTCTTAAATTCCGGCCCGACAATTTTGGCAGTAGCCAGTATGGCGTAAAGCGCAGAATAGCTGTCGCATACTTCTTCGGGACTGAGGTTGCTGTCGGGGTCGGTCAGCCTGATTTCCTGCCCGTTTTCCTTATGGATAAATACCCTCGGTAATAATTCGCTGTACATGGTCGTATCGTTTAAGGTTATAATAATCTGAATTGTGCCATTTG
>Ga0105240_10003040_pt1 | contig 26390 bp, 19 predicted proteins | sample KBSC54metaG_FD_80426 | JGI IMG/M metagenome (GOLD analysis project Ga0105240, IMG submission 80426) | Corn rhizosphere microbial communities from Kellogg Biological Station, Michigan, USA - KBS C5-4 metaG | ecosystem: Host-associated > Plants > Roots > Rhizosphere > Soil | place: Michigan, USA...
CGGGTTCGTCCTGGGCCGCCTGTTCTTCGATCCCTCGCTGCCTTCAGTGGCCGAGCCCCTCACCGGCACGACGAGCATGTCGAGCTCCGGCGGCAGCGGGGCCGCGTCATCCAACGCGCAGAACGTGAACCCGGCGTCGCTCGGCCTGTCGGGCGTGTCGAACACGCGCGGTCCGACGTCGTTGCTGGACCAGCTGTGGTTGCGCTTCGACATCGCGCGCACGGTGTTCGTGACCGTGGGCCGCCAGCACGTGAAGTGGGGAACGGGGCGTTTCTGGACGCCGACGGACTTCCTGCACCCGCAGCACCGCAACCCGGTGGCGGTCTTCGACGCGCGTCCCGGCTTCACGATGCTGAAGCTTCATCTGCCCTGGGAGGAGCGCGGCTGGAACTTCTACGCGTTCGGGCTCTTCGAGGGCGTGGCCCGCTGGGATGCCGCGCAGGCCAGGTACCCGGTCGGCAACGACGTGGTCTCGACGCTGAACCAGCTGGGCGGCGCGGCCCGCGCCGAGTTCGTGCTGGGCCCCGCCGAGCTGGGGCTGGACGCGGTCGTGTACGACGGTCAGAAGCCCCGGTACGGCGCCGACCTGTCGTTCGGCGTCGGCGACTTCGACTTCTATGCGGACGCAGGGTTCCGCTACGGCAGCGAGATCCCGCGCGTGCCCACCGGGACCATCGACGCCAGCAACCCGATCTACTACTCCGTCGGCATCAAGCCGCAGGTGGTGGCGGGAACGACGTACTCGTTGAAGTACAACGACAACGACGTCTTCACCCTGGCGGGGGAGTACTTCTACAACGCCGTCGGCTACTCCGATCCCCACGCCTACCTGAACCTGGTCACCAACGGTCTGTTCGAGTTCTTCTACACCGGACGCCACTACGCGGCCGTCTCGGCCATCCTGAACGCGCCCTGGTCGTGGAACTATTCGAACTTCAGCTTCACCGAGATCGGCAACATGTCCGATCAGTCCTTCATCAGCCGGATCGACTATTCGTACACGCTGCTGACGCACATGACGTTCGAGGCGTTCGGCGCCGCCAACTACGGGCACACCGCGGGCGAGTTCCGCCTCGGCTTCGACAACTTGCCCGTCGGGGGCGTCCTGCTGTCGCAGCGCGCGCAGTCGTTCAGCCTGGGCCTCGGCCTGCGCATCAAGATCTGACCGAGTCATCGCCGTCACGGCAGTGCCGCGGTGCGAGCTTGATCGCCGCCGGGGACCAGCCCATCCTGCGTCCATCGCGCTGAAGGGTCTCGGCCGCGATTCGTCGGTTCTCCCCCGCTGATGAAGGAGGCGATCTTGAAGCTGCGCGCGCTCTCGTTGTTTTCATGGGCGCTGCTGTTCGCGGCCTGCGGATCGTCGGCCACGGCCCGTCCGCCGGGCACCGGGGGATCGGGCGGGACGGCTGCCTCCGGCGGCGTGACCGGAGCGGGCGGCGCCACCGGTTCCGGTGCGTCCGGCGCGGGCGGCGCGGTTGCGGTCGGCGGCGCCATCGGTTCGGGCGGCGTGACCGCTTCCGGCGGCGTGCCCGCGGCGTCCGGCGGCGCGAGCGCGATGGGCGGCACCCCGGGCGGTGCCGGTCGCGGCTCGGGCGGCGCGGCCTCCGGCGGCTCACCGGGCGCCGGAGGCCACGGCGGCGCCGCCACGGCCTCCGGTTCGGGCGGTGCCGCAGGCGGCAGCGCCGGCGATCCGGCGAAGCTGACCATGTTCTATCTCGACGTCACGGGCGGGCGGGTCATGACCGCCAGCGTGAAGAATCCCAGGGCCACGGTGCTGGTGGCGACGGCGGGGCAGGGACCGGATGGCGTGGCGGTGGACGTGGCCGGGGGGCATGTCTACTGGACGGGCATGGGCGTGCCGGCGGACGACGACGGCTTCATCATGCGGGCCGATCTCGACGGAAAGAACGTCACCACGCTGGTTCCGGCGGGCGGCACGTTCACGCCCAAGCAGCTGAAGCTGGATGTCGCGGGCGGGAAGATGTACTGGTCGGATCGCGAGGGCATGCGCGTCATGCGCGCGAACCTCGACGGCTCCAGCGTCGAGGCGCTGGTCACCACCGGCACCACCGCTCAGGACCGCATGGACGATTCGCGCTGGTGCGTGGGCATCGCCCTGGACGTGGCGGGCGGCTGGTTCTACTGGTCGCAGAAGGGCCCCGCCAACGGCGGCGTGGGGACGTTGCGCCGCGCCCACCTGGCCATGCCCGACGGGCAGAACAGCGTGAACCGCACCGACATCGAGATTCTGTATGACAAGCTGCCCGAGCCCATCGACATCGACGTCGACGTGGCCGCCGGCTACATCTACTGGACCGATCGGGCCGACAACACGGTCAGCCGGGCGCCCATCGCGATCCCGGCCGGCGCCACCGCGGCCACCCGTCAGGATCGGCAGATCATCGTGAAGGACGTGCCGGTCGCCATCGGCGTGGCGCTCGATCTGGCGCGCGGCAAGGTCTACTACACGTCCGGCTCGAACGGCGATCTCGGCCGCGCGAACCTGGACGGCAGCGGCAACGAGGCGCTGGTGCCGAAGGCCGGCAACCTGACCGGCATCGCTCTCGGCGAGCTGATGTAGCTGCCCGGCCTGGCTGCCCGACCTCAGCCCTTGTTGGGGCGCGGGATCTGGTAGCGGTCCAGCTTCGCGACGAAGGTGCGGCGGGGCATGCCCAGGCGCTTCGCGGCGCGGCTCTGGTTGCCGGCGCAGGCCGCCAGCGCGTCGAGGATGCGCTGGCGCTCGTCGCCGCCGTTCGGCGAAGGGGTCGAGTCGGGCGGCGGCGGAGGCGGCGGCGAGAGACCATTGTCGCCGCGGCCCGAGCGCATGGTCGGCAGCTCGGGGACCACCGGGTAAATGGCCGCCTTTCGTTCCTGGGGCAGGTGCTCGATGCCGATCGACGGCGACGTGCACAGCAGCACGGCGCGCTCGATCGCGTTCTTCAGCTCGCGGATGTTGCCCGGCCACTCGCGGGTCTGCAGCGCCTGCTGCACCTCGGGCGACAGCGGTGGCACGGGCCTGCCCAGCTCCTGGCAGATGTCCCGCAGGAACGTCTCCGCCAGCGGGCGAATCTCGGCGCGGCGCTCGCGCAGCGGCGGGATGCGGATCGAGACGCCGTTCAGCCGGAAGTACAGATCGCGGCGGAACGCGTTGCGCTCGACCTCGGATTCCAGGTCACGGTTGGTGGCGGCGATGAATCGCACGTCGACACGCCGGGGGCGAACGCTGCCCAGACGGGTGACCTCGCGGGTCTCGATGACCCGCAACAGCTTGACCTGCGTGGACAGGGGCATCTCGCCGACCTCGTCCAGGAAAAGCGTCCCGCCCTCGGCCGCCTCCAGCAGGCCCAGCTTGCTGTTGGTGGCGCCCGTGAACGCCCCCCTCTCGTACCCGAACAGCTCGCTCTCCAGCAGCGTCTCGGATAGTGCAGCGCAGTTCAGGCATATGGACGGACCCGACCGCCGGGGAGACATCCGGTGGATGGTTTTGGCCATCACCTCCTTGCCCACGCCGGTCTCGCCCAGGATCAAGATGTTGATGGTCCCGGCGGCTGCCTTCTCGGCGACCGCGTAGATGGCCTTCATGGGATCCGTGCCGGCCAGGCCGTCCGCCAGGTTCGCCTCGGTGTAGGTGGGAACGTCGGTCACGGGGCGCTCGGCCTGGCGCTTCGACCGCACGTGGACGATCAGCACGGACGACCCGATCGCGATCGTTTCGCCCGACTGCACCGCCACCCGCTCGCCTCTGGCGATGGGACGGTCCCGTACCCGGGTGCCGTTGATGCTGCCCAGATCCTCGACGAACAGGGTCTCGCCGATGGTCAGGCGCGCGTGCGACCGGGACGCCTGCAGGTCGTCCAGCCGCACGTCGGCAGCCTCTGACCGGCCAATGGTCACGGTACCGGCAGTGGGCAGGTTATAGGTCTCATAAGAGCCGTTCCCGATGACCAGCAGGCGAACGCCCGGGAGGTCAGTGCCCCAAACTACCGGGTCGCCAGGAATCGTCGTCCGCTGTTTCACGCGCACCATCGCGGGCAGCCTTCCCGCGTCCGTCGCGGATGCTAGGCCCAAGGCGGGGCTCTCGGCAAGCGCTGCTCACCATGTGCATCGTTGCACAACCTGAGCAGCACAAGGCGGGCCGTTGCACAGGGGGGGCGCGCCTCGGGGCGGGGTCCCCCTACCTGATGGGCCCGATGAACCGGGGTTTCGGAAACTCCCGGGCATCGGGTCTTCCCTGGAACACCTCTTGCTGAAACCGGGTGCAGGCCAGCGAGAGGAGAAAAGTTCCATGACGGCATCGCACGCGCACACGCAGACGCACACCGAGACGGAAATCGACGAGACCGGGGAGTATCTCGACGAGCTTCGCAACGACCACCTGGGCTTGGTGGGCGGGTCGCCAGCGATGGTGGCCCTACGCGATCTGATCCGGCGGGTGGCGCGGTCGGAGCGGCCCATCCTGATCTCCGGGCCCGAGGGAGCCGGCAAGTCGCTGGTGGCCGTGGCGATTCATCGCCTGGCCCTGGGCGAGGCGGGTCTGGGCCGTCTGGTCTTCGCGAACTGCTCCGAGATCGCCGAGAAGGACCTGGAGGCCATGCTGTTCGGCTCGTCGAGCCGGGCCCCCACGGTCTCGGCCGCCGACATGGTGGTCCTGGACGAGGTGGAGCTGCTGCCGGCCGCCCTGCAGGCCAAGCTGGTGCGGGCGCTCCAGGCCAGCGGCGCGGTCCAGACCGCCCGCCCGCACATCGGTGAAGTGCGCCCGGCGCCGCGCATCCTGGCCATCACGAACCACTCGCTGTCGCGGGCGGTCCGCGAGAACACGTTCCGGGCCGACCTGCTGTACGAGCTGGGGGTGCTGACGGTCCCCGTCCCGGGCCTGGACGAGCACCGCACCGACATCCCCGCCCTGGTCAATCACTTCCTCCGCCTGGAGCAGAGCGAGCTGCGGTTCTCGGCGGACGCGCTGGACTTCCTGAGCGGGCGGATCTGGCGGGGCGGCGTGCGTGAGCTGCGCAGCCTGGTCGAGCGGGCGGTGTCGCTGGCGGTCGAGCCGGTGGTCGGCGCGGACTTCCTGCGCCGCCTGGTCGCGCCCGAGCCCATCGAGACCGACATCAACCACTCGCTGCAGGCCCTGGCCGAGCGACTGCTGCGGCTGCCGGTGCGGAACAAGCTGGCCGCCGTCGAGGAGGCGCTGCTGGCCATGGCCATGGGCCACTGCGACGGCAACAAGAGCGCGGCGGCCCGCATGCTGGGCCTGCACCGCAAGGCGGTGGAGCGGAAGCTGGAGAAGTACGACCTGCGAGCACATCCGGCGAACACGGTCGAGGACGGGGTAGGGCCGCTGGCGGTGGCGAACGGGGCGGGGGGGCGGTCACGGCAGCAGGAGGAGCAGCTCGCCGGCTGAGCTGTTCCACCCCCGCCCGGCTGGGCTGGACGGGGGTGTCGTTTTCAGGGCGGCGGGGAGGGCGACGCGGTCGAGGTCGGGGGAGTGGGCGTCGGAGGCGGGGGAGCGCGCGCGGCGGCGGGCGAGGGGGGTGGGGCAGGCCGTCGCGCGCGCTCGGCAGGGGGGATGGTTTTCGGGCCGGCGGGGGGCCAGGTCGTGTGCTACCGTTGACGGGTTTTCCAATCCAGGAGGCGCACGATGAAGTGGGAACGGCCCGAGATCGTCGAGATCGGCATGAACGCCGAGATCGGTGGGTACCAGTCGGACTTTGGTGGCGGCGAAGCGCCCGGTCCGCGTGCCCCAACCGCGAAGCCCGCCAGCGACGAGACCCGGACGCGCGACGCGTCCTAAGTCGCGGTGCGCGTTCGTGTTCTCGGCTCTGCCGCAGGCGGAGGCGCGCCGCAGTGGAACTGCGGTTGCGCCAATTGCCGGGGAATGCGGACCGGCACGATCGCGGCGCACGCCCGGCGGCAAGAGTCGGTCGCCCTCAGCCCGACGGGCGAATCCTGGCTGCTGCTGAACGCCTCGCCTGAGATCCGGGCCCAGATCGAGAGCTTTCCGGGGCTGTGGCCGCGCGAGCCGCGGCACTCGCCCATCGCGGGGATCGTGCTGACGAATGGGGACCTGGACCATGTGCTGGGCCTGCTCTCCCTGCGCGAGTCCCACCCGCTGACCGTCTACGCGACGGAGACCGTGAGGCGCGGGTTCACCGAGGGCAATGTCCTTTACCGGACGCTGCAGCGGTTCGACGGCCAGGTGACCTGGCGTCCCCTGCGGCTGGGTGAAGAGACGACGGCCTTCACCGAGGCGGGCGCGACGATGTCGCTGCTGCCGTGCGCCGTTCCCGGCAAGCGGCCCATCCATCTGGAAGGGCCGGACGCGCTGCCGCCGAGCGACGAAGACAACATCGGGTTGCTCGTGCGGACCACGGGCCCATCCGGGACCCGATCGCTGGCCTACGCCGCGGCCGCCGCCGGCTGGACATCCGAGATGGAGAGCCGGTTCGCGGAGGCGGACGCGGTCTTCTTCGACGGCACGTTCTGGTCCAGCGACGAGCTGATCGCCGCCGGCCTGGGCACGAAGCGCGCCGAGGACATGGCGCACCTGCCCGTCGGTGGTCCCGGGGGCGGTCTGGCCCACCTGGCCCGGCTGCGCGCTGGACGGCGCATCCTGATCCACATCAACAACACGAACCCCATCCTGCGCGAGGACGGGCCCGAGCGCGCCGCCGTCGTGGCGGCGGGGGTCGAGGTCGCGCGCGACGACATGGAGCTGACGCTGTGAGCGAGGGTGACGTGAAGGCAGGCCCCTTCTCGGCCGCGGCGCCGCTGGCGCAGCGACCGCTGCTGTCGCCCGACGCCTTCGTCGAGCGCCTGCGCAGCGAAGGCGCGTCCCGCTACCACGACCATCACCCCTTCCACGTGGCGATGCACGAGGGCCGGCTATCGCGCGGCGACCTGCAGCGCTGGGTGCTGAACCGCTACTACTACCAGACGCGCATCCCCATCAAGGACGCGTTGATCCTGGCGAAGAGCGAGGACCCCGCGTTTCGCCGCGCCTGGATCCGGCGGGTCCACGACCACGACGGCGAGGCCGAAGGCGAGGGGGGGCTGGCGCAGTGGCTGCGCCTGGCGCAGGCGACCGGGCTGGACGAAGCGGACGTGAAGAGCTGCCGCCTGGTGCATCCGGGCGTTCGCTTCGCGTGCGACGCCTACGTGACCCTGGTGCGCGACAGCAGCCTGGTGGTGGCGGTGGCGTCGTCGCTGACCGAGTTCTTCGCGCCCGACCTGATGTCGCGCCGGATCGCCGCCTGGGAGAAGCACTACCCGTTCGTCGAGGCCGCCGGGCTGGCCTACTTTCGCGGGCGGGTCACGCGCGCGCGGCGCGACTCGGAAGAGGCGGTCGCGTTCGTGGTGGCGGGCGCATCCACGCGCGAGGCGCAGGAGGCCTGCGTGGCCGCGCTGATCAAGAAGACTGAGATCCTGTGGCACCTGCTCGACTGCGTGGCCGCGGGGTCGGGCGGCGCGGCGCCGTGAGCGAGCTCCCGGGCGCCGCACGGCCCCGGCTGGCGCGCGGGGTGCGCCTGCGGCGGGACAACGTCGCCGGGAAGTACCTGTTGCTGCGGCCCGAGCGCGGCTTCGAGCTGCGCGGCGCGGCGCTGGAGATCGTCCGCGCGCTCGAGGCGGGGCCCACGGTCGACGGCCTGATCGAGGAGCTGGCGGCCCGCCATGCGACCGACAGCGCCGCGCTGGCGGCCGAGATCGCCGCCGACGTGCGCCGCCTGCTGGGCGAGCTGATCGCCCGCGGTCTGGTCGAGCTGGAGGGCGGAGCGGAGGGAGAGGGCCGCTCGCCCGGCGGCGAGCCGTCGCGCGCGCCGGCGGCGGCCGGGGAGACGCCGCGGCCCTACACGCTGGTCGCGGAGCTGACGTACCGCTGTCCGCTGCGCTGCGCGTACTGCTCGAATCCCGTGCGGCTGGAGGCCATGGGGCCGGAGCTTTCCACCGAGGACTGGGCGCGCGTGTTTCGCGAGGCCGAGGCGCTGGGCGTGATGCAGGTGACCCTGACGGGCGGCGAGCCTTTGCTGCGGGCGGATCTGGAGGAGCTGGTGGCGGTCGCGCGGGCGAGCGATCTGTACACGACGTTGATCACCAGCGGCCTGCCGCTGACGCGGGAGCGGCTGACCGCGCTGCGCGACCGCGGGCTGGATGGTGTCCAGCTGTCGATCCAGGACACCGACGGTGACGCCGCCGAGCGCATCGCGGGGGTCGACGCCCTGGCACAGAAGGCCGCCGTGGCGGGGTGGGCGCGCGAGCTGAACCTGCCGCTGACGCTGAACGTGGTGCTGCACCGGGCGAACCTGCCTCGCCTGCCCCGGTTCATCGCGCTGGCCGAGGCCTGGGGCGCGGAGCGGCTGGAGCTGGCGCACGTCCAATATCTCGGGTGGGCGCTGGCCAATCGCGAGACGCTGCTGCCCACGGCCGAGATGATCGCGGAGGCGCGGGCCGAGGTGACCCGCGCGCGGGCGCGCCTGGGCACCCGCCTGGAGCTGCTGGCGGTGCTACCCGACTACTTCACCGACCAGCCGCGCGGCTGCATGGAAGGCTGGGGGCGACGCTACCTGGTGGTCGCGCCGGACGGGCGGGCGCTGCCCTGCCACGCCGCGCACACGCTGCCCGGGTTCACGTTCGATTCCGTCAGAGAGCGCGCGCTGCGCGACATCTGGCGCGACTCCGAGGCGTTCAACCGCTTCCGGGGAGAGGCCTGGATGCCCGAGCCCTGCCGGGGCTGCGACCGTCGCGCGGTGGACTTCGGCGGCTGCCGCTGCCAGGCCTTCCACCTGACGGGCGACGCGGCGGCCACCGACCCGACCTGCGCGCTGGCGCCTGCCCACGACGTGGTGCTGCGCGCGCGGGCGTCGGTGCCCGCCCCGGACGTTGCCGCGGGCGCGCCCCTGATCCAGCTACGCCGATCGCCCGTCGTGGGCTGACCCTGACGCTTCGTCGACTCTGAACGGCAGGGTGATGCGGCGGTCGGCGCTAGGCCGGACCGCCCTCGGGGTTCAGCATCACGGGCGCAGGGAGGCCCAGCTCGCGTAGCCCGGGCTCGACCGTGGCGCGGTCGCCGACGACCACGACGCACAACTTCTCGGGATCCAGGTAACGAACGGCGGCCTGCCGGACGTCGTCGGCCGTGGTGGTCGCCACCGCCGCGATGAAGCGGGTCGGCTCGTCGGCGGGAAGCTGGTACAGGCCGATGTCCGCGAAGGTGCCCGCCACGCCCGAGGCGGTGGACAGCGCCTCGGCCGTGCGATCGAACAGCGTCGCGCGCGCCTTCGTCATCTCGGCCTCGTCGATGTCGTCGGTGCGCATGCGCCCGATCTCCGCCAGCGCGTCGCCGACGGCGCCGGCGGTCATCTGCGTGAACACCGACGTGCGCACGGTGAAGGACGACGGACGGCGGAACGCGCTGAAGCCCGAGCTGGCGCCGTACGTGTAGCCCTTCTTCTCGCGCAGCGTGAAGTTCAGGCGGCTGGTGAACGTGCCGCCCAGCACCACGTTCAGCATCGAGACCGCCGGGCGATCCGGCGAGCGGCGCGACGACCCGGGGCCCACGATGCGCAGCACCGTCTGGGGCGCGCCCGGGCGATCGACCATCACCAGCCGCGGCAGCGGCGGCAGCGGCGGGGTGGGCCGCGTCTCGGGCAGCGCGCCGGGCGCCCAGGCGCCGAAGGCCGCTTCCAGCTCGGCCCGCAGCGTTGCCGGCTCGAAGTCGCCCGCCATGGTGATGACGGCGTTGTTGGGGCGCCAGAACTGGGCGTGAAAGGCACGAATGTCGTCGAGGCTGATGGCGCCCAGCGTGGACTCCATGCCGTCGACGGGGCGGCCGTACTGGTGCGCCGGGCCGTACAGCGTCAGGGCGGTGACCAGGTCCGCCACCGCCTCGGGCTGATCGCGGCGCTGCTGCAGCGACGTCACGCGATCGTGGTGCACGCGCTCCCAGTCGTTGGCCTCGAAGCGGGGGCGCAGGATCACGTCGGCCGCGATCTCCAGCGCCGGCCGGAAGTCTTCGCTGGGGACCTGCAGGTTCAGCTGCGCGCCGTCGCGGCCCGAGCCGACCCACAGATCGGCGCCCAGATGCTCGAGGCGCTCGGCGATCTCCATGGCCGAGCGGGTGCCCGCGCCCTCGTCCATCATCTCGGCGGTGAGGGACGCCAGGCCCGTCCGGTCCAGGGGATCGTGATCGGCGCCGGTGCGCAGCACCAGGTTCAGCGCGACGATGGGGGCCGCCTCGCGCCGCACCGCGATCACGCTGAGCCCGTTGGCCAGCGTGAACGTGGTCGGCTTCGGCATGACCAGCGCCGGGAACGGGCCCACCGCCGGCTGCTGGCGCATGTGCGGTGGCGACACGGGCAGGGCCGCGCCGGAATGGCTGTGGGACGGGTCGGTGCTCATGGACGGGCCGGCTTTCGGCGGTGGGGCACCGCGGGATCCTCGATGTCGTCCTCCAGCTCGGCGCCCTCGTCGTCGTCCACCTCGGCGGACGGCGCCGTCGGATCCGGCACGATGCTCAAGGCCAGCCGCTTCGTCGACACCATGTCCGCGAACGCCTGCCGAACCGACTGCGCGGTGGCGCGGTGATAGCGCGCCAGGTCCTGCTCCATGCCGCCCGGATCGCCCAGCGCGTACTCGTAGTGGTTCAGCAGATCGGCCCGCGTCTGCAAGGAATCGAGGCCCTTGTAGTAGTCGGCCAGGTGCGAGTTGCGCGCGCGCTCCAGCTCTTCGGCGGTGGGACCGTCGCTGGCCAGGCGCTCGATCAGCTTCATCGCCTCGCTCTCCACCGCCTCCAGGGGCTGGCCCGGCTTCGCCGTCAACCCCAGCCCGAACAGGCTGCCCAGGGACTGCGAGCTCTGATAGGCCCAGGCGTCCTGGGCCACACGCTGCTCGAACACCAGAGTCTTGTACAGGCGGCTCGACTTGCCGCCGCCCAGGATCTGGGCGGCCAGATCCAGATCGGCGTCACCCGGCGCGAACATGGCGGGCGAGTGCCACTCGACGCGCAGGCGGGGAAGCTGGACGCGGTCCTTCACCGTCTCGCGCCGCTCGGCGGGCAGGGGAACGGTCGTGGCCGTCACGCGCGGGGGCGCGGGACGCGCCGGGATCCAGCCGAAGTACTTCTCCACCAGCGCGCGCGCCGCCGCCGGCTCGAAGTCGCCCGCGATCACCAGCGAGGCGTTCGACGGCCGATAGAAGCGATCGAAGAACGCGCGCACGTCGGAGACCGTGGCCGCCTCCAGATCCTCGTGCGACCCGATCACCGGCCAGTGATAGGGGTGCGGAAGCGCGTACATGATCTCGGGGATCATCAGCTCGGCGCTGCCGTAGGGCCGGTTCTCGTAGGACTGTCGGCGCTCGTTCTGCACCACCTTGCGCTGGCGCTCCAGCTCGTCATCGGTGATGACGACCGGCAGCGTGGCCAGCCGGTCCGCCTCCAGCCACAGGATCGTCTCCAGCAGGTTGTTGGGGCCGGTCTCGTAGTAGTTCGTGCGGTCGTTGCTGGTCGAGCCGTTGTTGTGGCCGCCCCAGTTCTCCATGATCGAATCGAAGGAGGGGTAGGGCGCGTGCTCGGAGCCCATGAACATCAGGTGCTCGAACAGGTGGGCGAAGCCGGTGCGCCCCGGTTGCTCGTCCTTCGAGCCGACGTGGTACCAGATGTCCACCGTCACTAGCGGACTCTGCACGTCACGGTGCAAGATCACCGTCAGCCCGTTATCGAGGGTGAACTTTTCAAACGGGATGTTTAGCGTGGGCATAAGGGCGAGGGTGACAGGGTGACCGGGCACGAAGCCGGGACGGTAGCGTCAGCTAGACAGGGGACGGCAAACGGGAGAGGTTACAATGCCGGGACAACGCGGTCCGCGAGATCTCGACGAGTGACATATCTAGCATTCATCGGTCAAAGCGGAAACGGACGTCGGACGAACGTTCGTCTTTTTCTGGCGGTGCTGGCCATCGCGGTCGGGGCCTGCCCCCGTGGCGCGCGCGCCGACGGCGCCTTTCCCGATGCGCAAGCGGTGCTGCTGCCGCGCGATCGGCCCCAGGAGATCATCCTGGCCACCAACTTCGGCCTGGTGTTCACCCAGGACGGCGCCGCCACGTGGGCCTACAGCTGCGAGTCGGATCAGACGCTGAACGGCTTCCGGTACGTGATGGGGCCGCCGTCATCCATGTCCTCCGCGGCGGCGGTTTCCGGCGATCGGATCTACGGCGTCGCGATGCCGGCGCCCGGCCTGCCGGTCAGCGCCGACGATGGCTGCAGCTGGACCCTGGCCGGGGGAGCGCTGACCGATCCCGGCAACCCGGCGCAGGCCTCGGACGTGTTCCCCGATCCCGCGAACACGGCGCGCGTGTTCGCGCTGGCGGTCCCGCAGGATCCCGCGGGCGCGTCCGAATCGGTCTATCGCTCGATGGACGGCGGCCTCACGTATGAGGGGCCGCTCTACACGCCGCCGGACGACGGCCAGCGCCCGACCATGACCGGCGTCGAGGTGTCCGCGTCGTCGCACGGCACGGTCTACGCCACCTGGTACGACCGGGTCGGCGACAGTGCGCACCTCGCGCGCTCCACGGACGGCGGCGACTCGTGGTCGGACACGGCGCTCGGAGGTCAGCTGGGCCCGTGCAAGCCTTATCTGGCGGGCGTGGACCCCACCGATCCGCAGACCGTGGTGCTGCGGCTGATCAGCGCCGACAACGCCGAGAGAGCGTTCGAGGCCCTGGTGACGACCCACGACGGCGGTCAGACGTGGATCACGTCGCTGGAGCTGGACGGCGGTTCGCTGCAGGGCTTCGTGCGCCGCCGGGACGGCTCGCTGGTCGCGATCGGGACCATGCAGCCGACCGACAACACCGTGCCGACCTCGTACCTCTTCCGCTCGACGGACGGGGGCCAGACCTTCTCGACGGAAGCCCTGGCCTATCACGCCAAGGGACTGGCCGAGCGCGACGGCACGCTGTTCATGGCCACGGACAACTTCAAGGATCTGGTGGCGCTCGTCAGCTCGAACGACGGCCGGTCCTGGAAGTCGCTGCTGCGGTTCGATCAGATCTCGGCGATCAAGTCGTGCGTGTACGCGACCTGCCGGGCGTCCTGCGACCTGCTGGGCGGGCTGACGATCTTCCCCGCCCAGGTGTGCGACAACATGCAGAAGCCCCCGACGCCCCCGGCCAAGGGGGGAAGCGGCTGTAGCTGCACCATGCTCTCGCCGCCCCGGGCGTCGTGGGCTGGCGGCGTCGCGCTCGGGGGCCTGACGCTTGCTGTCAGGCGGCGGCGAAAGCGCGGGAAGACCGGCTAAAGCGGCGGCCCGGGTCGGCCGAGTAAGGGACAGTGGGTATCGCCACCGTCACTGATCCCAGCAACGCCGCCGACGACGCGCCGGTCGATCTCCTGTCGGCCGATCTCCGCGCGCGCCTGGAACGCTGCTCGATCTTGCCGACGATGCCCGCGGTCGCCATCCGCGTCCTGAACCTGTGCCAGAGCGAAGACCTGGACCTGAAGCAGATCGCGGACGCCATCTGCCAGGATCCGGCGCTGTCGGCCAAGGTCTTGCGGCTGGTGAACTCGCCGGCTTTCGGCCTGCGCCAGGAGGTGCGGACCGTGCAGCACGCGCTGGCCCTGCTGGGGCTGAACGCCGTGCGGACGCTGGCGCTGTCGTTCTCGCTGGTGCGCGACCTGCGCAAGGGCCAGCAGGCCGGGTTGCAGACGTACTGGAAGCGTTCGATCATCGCCGCCGTCGCCGCGCGCGAGCTGGCGAACGCCCTGCGCTTCCCGGCCCCCGACGAGGCGTTCCTGGCGGCGCTGCTGCAGGACATCGGCATCCTGGCGCTGGGGCGGGTCGCCGGGCGCGAGTACGAAGAGGTCGCCGCGCAGGCCGGAGACGATCACGAGCGGCTGGCGGCGCTGGAGATCGAGGCGTTCGGCGCCGATCACGCCGCGGTGGGCGGCTGGATGGTGCAAAGCTGGAAGCTGCCCCGCCCCCTGTGTCACGCGGTGATGCGCAGCCATCGTGACCAGCCGGCGCTGGACCGGCATCTGCCCGAGGACGTCCGCAAGCTGGCGACGCTGGTACGGGTGGCGGCGCTGGTGGCGGACATCTGGGTGCGGCCCGAGCCGGGCGAGTGCGCCACGCTGGCCCGCGAGGTGGCGTTCGCGGAGCTGCCCTTCAATCCCTTGACGTTCGAGGCGGCCCTGACGAAGACCGCGGCGGCCGTTCCCACGGTGGGCACGCTGTTCGATCTGCAGATCGGCACCGCCGAGGAGATCGCCGGCATCCTCGAGCAGGCGACCGAGACGCTGGTGATGGTGTCCTTCCGGACCTCGCGACAGATCGATTCGGCGCGAGAGGCGATCGACAACCTGCAGGCGAAGGCGCGGGTGCTCGAGGAGGCCTCGCAGCGCGACAAGCTCACGGGCCTCTACAACCGGGGGCGGCTGGACTCGTACCTGATGGAGGAGTTCGCGACCGCGTTGCGCTCGGGCAAGCCCCTGAGCGTCATCATCGCCGACGTGGATCACTTCAAGCGCGTGAACGACACGCTGGGGCACCAGGCCGGGGATCGGGTGCTGGTCACGGTGGCGCAGGCGCTGGGGGGACGGCTGCGGCCGCGCGACCTGGTGGCCCGTTACGGCGGCGAGGAGTTCGTGCTGGTGCTGCCCGAGACCGACGCCGCCGGGGCGCTGGTGGTGGCCGAGCGCATCCGCCAGAAGATCGAAGCCGCGCGCACCCCCGTCGAGGGCGCCGCGCCGGTGGCCGTCACCCTGTCGTTCGGCTGCGCCACGATCCCCGGACATCAGCTGTCGACCAGCGCCGAGCTGCTGGCGGCGGCGGATCGCGCCCTGTACGCGGCGAAGCGCGCCGGCCGCAATCGCGTCATGGTGGCCGACGACGGCCCGGGCGTCGCCCCGACCGGCGGCGCCGCATCGGGCACCTGGCGCACCGCCAGCTAGCGGCGGGCTCGCCCCCGCGCCGGTGGTCGCGCGTCGTCGACAGCCGCGGCGTCGCACTTTTCGCCGGGGCGGCACTGCTCGACACCCGCGGATCGCCGGTGTAGATTGCGCTCTTCTTTGTTCACGAAATGCACGCGCGAGGCTGGGCCCATAGCTCAGCGGTCAGAGCTGGCGGCTCATAACCGCCTGGTCCCTGGTTCGAATCCAGGTGGGCCCACGAACGAAAAGCCACCTGGAGCGTCGCGCCCGACACGAGTAGCACACGGAGGACCCGAAGTTGCGCGATCAGCTTAAGCGACTGGAAGAACTGCAGCGCCACGATGCGAAGATTCAGGAGCTCGAGAACTCACTGAAGGCGATTCCGACCAAGCTGGCCGCGACGCAGGCCGATCTGGCCCGCGTAGAGTCGTTGTTGGAGAGCGAGCGCGCCCAGCTCGCCGAGACCGAGCGCTACTACACCTCCCAGAAGGGACAGCTCGAGGACGAGGAGATCCAGGTCAGCGGCGCGAAGCACAAGCTGGCCCAGGCGAAGAACACCAAAGAGTACATGGCCGCCCAGCGCGAGACCGAGACGCGCCGCGAGGGCGTGGCCAGCCGCGAGGCCGAGATCGCCAAGCTGGTCGACGCCATCGAAGCGAAGAAGAAGGTCCTGGAAGAGCGCGCCGCCGGTGTGCAGACGATCCGCGAGTCCGTCCAGAAGGACGTCGAGATGGCGCAGCAGCGCACCGCCGAGATCCAGGGCAAGATCGCCGAGCTGCGCGTGGAGCGCGACAAGGTGGCCAGCGACGTCAAGCCCGACGTGCTGAAGCGTTACAGCGGCATCCGCATCCGCCGCGGCCTGGCGGTCGTGGGCGTGAAGAACGGCACCTGCCGCGGCTGCAACATGAACATTCCGCCGCAGCTGTACATCGTCCTGCAGCGCGGGGCGACCATCGAGACCTGCCCGTCGTGTCATCGGATCATCTACTGGGAGGATCTGATGAAGGACCCGCAAGAGCCGGGCGCGACCGAGCAGCCCTCGTCATAGCGGACGCTTCCATCCCCTTCCCTCGGCGGTGTTCATCCGCTAGGGATTGAGGGATGCGAATCATCTCGGGTACGGTGTTCCTGGCGGCGTTGTTCCTGGCGGCCTGCGGGGGCGGTGGGGGCGCGACAGGAACCCAGAAGGTCGTGGGGGGCGCCAGCGCGGACGCCGGCCCTGCCACGTATCACGACGGCGCCCTTCCGGCGCCGGTGGGCGCGTTGACGGTGACGGTGCCGACGGCGGGGATGGGGATCAACGGCGGCACGTCGTCGTTCGAGATCACCGCGTCGGCGGAGATCGTGACCATCTACGCGGCCGTGGCGGGGCAGACGGGGTACTGGGCCATCCCGGTCGCCGCCGGAAGCACGGCGGCGCAGGTGTTCCTGACGTTCGTGCAGCAGCTGGGCGGTCAGGCGGGCGGGGTCGACCTGCTGTCGATCGTGTTCGAGGTCGCCGACGCGCTGGGCAACATCAGCGCCCCGCAGTCGACGCCCACGACGATCACCGTGGTCGGCACGGGCGACGTGGAGGTGGCATTGAACTGGACCGTGGCCACCGATCTGGACCTGCACGTGATCGATCCGAAGGGGAACGAGGTGTACTTCGGCAATCCCTTCGACAGCACCGGCAACATCGAGCTGCTGGATCTGGACTCGAACCCGGCTTGCTACATCGACAACATCGACGCCGAGCACATCGTCTGGCCGAAGGGCGGGGCGCCCCACGGCACGTACACCGTCCGCGTGGACAACTACCAGAACTGTCAGAACCTGGCGGCCAGCTACACGGTCACGGTCCAGGTGGCCGGCAAGGCCGCGCAGACCTTCGTGGGCAGCTTTGCCGCGACCGACCCGGGCGATAGCGACGAGGGGACCGGCACGCTGGTCACGACGTTCACCTACTGACGGGGATGCGCCGAAGATCGTCGCCCCGCCGGGGCCAGGCGTCGCTATACTGGCCTCGCTTCTCGCTGGAGTTGGCGAGGTGGGTCGCGACGGGGCCGCAGGGCTCCGTCGAGGAAAGTCCGGGCTCCGCAGGGCAGGGTGCTGGCTAACGGCCAGTCGGGGTGACTCGAAGGAAAGTGCCACAGAAAACAGACCGCCGGTGGCTTCGGCCACCGGCAAGGGTGAAAAGGTGCGGTAAGAGCGCACCGCTCCCTCGGTGACGAGGGAGGCACGGCAAACCCCACTCGGAGCAAGACCAGTCCGGGATCGCGGGGGAAACCCCGCCGGCGTGGCCCGCGTCGATCCGATCTCGAGTCGGTCGCTCGAGCCGTTCGGCAACGGACGGCCTAGAGGAATGACACCCCCCGCGCGGCAACGCGCGGAACAGAACCCGGCTTATGGCCAACTCCAGCGAGGGGCACCTTCACGTCCGGCCCCCCCCGGGACCGCCCTGAGGGGGGCCCGCCTGGGCGCGGATTCAGGTCATCGATCCGTCCGGACGGGCGTCCCTCCTGGCCGAACGTGGCCTGGTTTCGCGTAAGCAAGCTTTCGCGCTAGACTTGCTATGTGAAGCTCAGTTCGTGGCCGCGCAACGGAAGTGCGCTGGCGGTCGCCTTGGTGATCCTCTCTGGCGGTTGGTTGTTTTTCGTCGGAGGTTGCGACCCCGAAGCGGCCTACACGCGCCTGGCTGGCATCGGGGGCGAGACCGGGGGCGGCGGACAGGGAGAGGCCCCGGGCAGCGGCGGGACCGTGACTCCGGGAACGGGTGGCCACGTGGGCACGGGCGGCACTGGCGCCGTGGGCACGGGCGGCATGATCGTCGCCACCGGCGGCGCGGCGGGTGGCAAGGGCGGCAGCACGCCCTCGGGGGGCGCAGGCGGGAACGCGCCGGGGACCGGTGGCGCGGCGGGCGGTGGTGGCGGCGGTGGGACGGTCGTCGGCAGCGGTGGGATGGGCGGCGGCGGGACGGCCACCGGTGGCGCCGGCGGCCATATCACGGGCACCGGAGGTGTCGCGACGGGCGGCGTGGGCACCGGAGGCGTCGCGACTGGCGGCGCCGGGGGCGGCGGCAAAGGTGGCGCCGCGGGCGGGGCGGGCGGGACGGCGGCGCCGCGGATCATCAGCATCGATTTCGTGGGTGGGAAGGTCTCGAACGGGACGGTCACACCGACGCCGATGGGCGCGACCGAGATGGCCGGCGTCAAGCCGGCCACGCACTGGAACGAGGCCTCGGGCGCCTCGTCGACGGCGGCGCTGACACCGCTCGTTCAGTCGGACGGGACCAGCCTGACCGGCAGCGGCGTCACCTGGAGCTCGCCGGGCGACCCGAACAACCTGACCAACAACCCGGGCGTGTTCAGCGTCGGCTTCACGGACGCGGCGGGCGACACGCGGATGATGAACGGCTACCTCGACCCGGCGAGCGGCTCGACCCCGGCGGCCACCGTCACCGTCAGCGGCCTGTCGGGTACGTACGACGTGTACGTGTACTTCATGGCCTCGCTGCAGAGCGGAGTGACCCGCACCCACAAGGTGGCCATCGGGTCGGCGAGCGTCACCGTCTCGCAGACCGGGCCCACCAGCACGACCTTCCCGGGCTACACGCAGGTCACCGCGACGGGCGGCACCGGCAACTACTACATCTTCAAGGGGGTGACGGGCGCGACGTTCACGTTGACGTCGACGGCGGTCACCGCCTCGGACTCCGCGTTCCGCGCGCCCGTGAACGGCATCCAGATCGTGTGGCCTGCGGGCTCGTGATCTGCCTGGGGGGCCGCGTGCTACCGTAGGGCCGTCATGGCCATCGTCGCGTGTCCCGAGTGCAAGGGCCAGGTCTCGTCCGCGGCGGCGGCTTGCCCGCATTGCGGTCACCCGATGGCGGCAGCGCCGGCGGCCGCTCCCGCCCTGGCGCCGGGACGCCCCATCGGGCCCGAGCAGACGCTGTGGGAGGGCGTGCCGTCGATCAAGAGCCAGACGATGGCGATCACCTCGACGGCGATGTTCGCCCTGATCATCACGGTGGTGACCGCGCTGTCGTTTCGGCCCGCGCTGCACTTCATCGCGGGCATCTCCGATGGCCTGGCCAAGACGGTGGCCGAGGACGAGCACAGCTTGAAGGTCATGATGATCCTGTTCGTCGTCCTCGCGGTGGGCGTGCGCGTGGGGAAGCTGGTGTGGCGGATCATCGCGCTGCGCAGTCAGCACTATCGGCTGTCGAACCAGCGGCTGCTGATCGAGCGGGGCGTGCTGTCGAAGTCGATCACCGAGATCGACATGCGCACGGTCGACGAGATCCTGTTCAACCAGGCGCCGCTCGAGCGGCTGCTGGGCCTGGGGGACATCGTCGTGCTCTCGTCCGAGCCGGGGGGCCGTGGCAACCGCGAGCAGGTCCGCCTGGTGGGCGTGCCGGATCCGCGGGCCGTGCGCGAGAAGATCCGCACCGCCGCCTACGAGGCGACCGGCAACCAGGTCTTCATGCGCGCGACCTAGAGCGCGGCGACGCCAGGGCGTCGTTCAGGCCGGCCGCCACTCCATCGCCACGGAGCCGTCCTGTTCCACCGGGCCGGCCTCCCGGAAGCCGAGCCGCTGGTACAGCGGGCGGGCGCGACCGTTCGCGGCGGCCCGCAGCCGCACCGGCACGCCCAGGGGGCCCGTGCGCGCGAACAGCTGACGCAGGGTCCAGGTGCCGAGGCCCTGGCCACGGGCCGCCGCGACGATGGAGATGTCGACGACGCGCACGCCCGGGAGATCCCGCGCCACGATCAGCCGGCCCACCGGACGCTCCCCCTCCAGCAAGATCGTCGTCGAGGCGCCGGGAAATTGCAGCGCGTAGGCGCGACGCTGGATCTGGGCCTGCGCCTGCAGGAACGAACGGGCCACGTCGGGCGGGAAACCCCAGGCCAGCACCTCGTCCAGCCGTGTCTCGACATACAGCGCGTCCAGGAACGCGTCGTCGGCCGGCCGCGCTTCGCGGGTGGACCAGCGAGGCTCTCGTTCAGGTAGCTCGACGGTGCTCGAGGCGGGCCGGGGGGGCGTCGTGCCAGCCGCGGGCATCACGGCTTGACGGGATAGACGCCTTCGGTGGCGATGCAGAAGTTCAGGACCAGGAACGGTGGCAGGTTGTTGTGCGGGTTCGAGTCCCCGGAAGGCAACACCGCCGCAAGGTTCAGCGGGTCGATCGTCTGCCCCGCGACGGTGACGTAGCCGGTCGTCTTCGACTTCGCCTGCGAGCTGCCAAACAGTGTGGCGTTCGTCGGCGTGCCGACGGCGGACGCGCCGCTGTCGGAGGAGACGACGTTGACCAGGTGATTGTGCGACGGCAGCTGGGGGAGAGCGAGCGTCACGGCCGGCGCGCCACCCGCAGAGCCGAGCGGGCGAGCGGTCAGCCCGGGGCCGGCTCCCGTGCCCAGCGGCGCCCGTGCCTGCAGGTTGGGGAGCTTGAAGGTGCTGGGAAACGTGCCGCCGTAAACGTTGCCCAGCACGGAAGCCAGCGCCTGATATTGCTGGACCGGCAGCTCCTGCCCGTTGCACGCCAGCCAGCCCTGAGGCGCGTACGAGTATGGAAGCAGCCGGATCTCGCCGATGTATGGATCCATATGTCGATCCCTTCAGGGCCGCGAGGGAAACGTCCCCTGCAGCGCGATGATGAAGTTGACCACCAGGTAAGGAGACCAGTTCTGATGAGCCTGGCCGCCGCCGGCCGGCGCCACGGCGGCCGGGCTGAGCGGCGTGAGCGCCGCGCCGACGTTCGTGCTGTACGTATTGTCGGGCTGCTGTCCCCAGGCCGCGTTGGCGGGGGACGAGCTGTTCCCCTGGGCGTCGCGGGCGAGGGCCTGGTGAATGTGGCCAGGCATCTCGCCCGCGGTCAGCACGTGGGCGTCCTCGCCGCCGGTGGCCCCCTGGGGCAGCGTCTGCTGTTGCATGGGGACGCGCCCGCGCAGATCCGGTAATGCAAAGGTGCTGCGCCCGTCGCCGCCAAACGCTGTCCCCAACAACGAAAACAACGCCTGATTCTGCGAAATGGGCAGCGTTTGCCCGTTGCACAGCGCCCACCCTCGGGGCGCAAAGTTGAAAGAGGCGAGTCGAATTTCACCCAAGAACGGTTCTGCCATGGGCCAATCCTTTGTTCGTGCGGAGGCGGCGGGTGGTTCGGGGACTCAACTTTGCTGCGGGAACAGACCCTGGTACGCGATTATGAAGTTTATCGACAGGTAGGGCAGCATGTTGTCGTGCGCCTGGTTCTGTCCGGCCGGGCCGATCACGGACGGGTCCATGGTCGCGGCGGGGGTAGTGGCCGTGGTGTAGAGGTGGGCTGGCGTCTGCGCCCACAGGTTGTTCGTGGGCGTCGAGCTGGTGCCGACGCCCGTGCTGGCCTGCATCGCGTGCTGGTGCGCGGGAATCTGACCGGTCGTCAACGTCACCGTCTCCGCGCCGCCCTGCTGAGCGAGCGCGAACGGCGGTCGTTGCGGCGGCTGTCCCTGGTGCACGGGCACACGCCCGCGGAGGTCAGGCAAGGCGAAGTTCGTGCTGCCGTCCCCGCCGTATTGCGCGCCCACCAAGGTGAACAGAGTCTCGTAATCCGAGATGGGCAGTAGCCGTCCATCGCACGGTAGCCACCCCTCTGGCGCGAAGTTACCCCCAAACATCCTGATCTCGCCAATGTATTGGTCCGACATCGCGTGGCAATCGTATTTCAATTTTGCGATTGCCGTCAATCAACAAATTGCCGTCACAATGAAATTATCTCGACGGACAGCAATTTATTTAACGGAACTCTGCGGTGTTGCAAAACCAGTCTTGGTGACCGGTGTTGGTGACTCGTCATCAGCGCCGAGCGGGGCGACGGCGGGTCAGCAGGGCGGCTACCGCCAGGGCGATCAGTGACCACGGCGTCCCCGCCGGGCTGCCGGCGGTGCTGTCGCAGGAGCAGCCGGAGCCACCCCCCGTCGCCTTTCCGCCGCCCGTCGCCGACGTGACCTGGATCGAGACCTGACTGACGTTGTCCAGCGAGTCCCTCACCTGCAGCGCGTCGGTGCCGGGGACCTTGCCGGCGGTGTAGACGCCGGTGGTCGCGTTCACGGTGCCTCCGGATGGCGACGACAGCAGCTTGAAGGTGTATCCGGTGCCGCTGCCCCCGCTGGCCACGAAGGCCAGCGACTTGCCGGTCGCGACGGATGCGGGCGAGCCCGGCGTGAGCGCCAGGGAAGGTCCGATGTGGATCGTCACCGTCGTGTGGGCGCCGTTCTCGTCGACGATGTCGATGACGTCGTTGCTGTCCCCCATCATCCCGGCGGTGTACGCGCCGGTGACCGCGTTCAACGAAGCACCCGAGCCGTTGGTCAGGAACGAGTATGCGTACGTTCCCGTGCCGCCCGAGACGGTGATGACCGTCGTGCCGTGCGGCGTGACGGTGCCGACGGTGACGGTCGAGACGAGACCAGCGCCGATCATGACGGGCGCCACATCGGTGTTTCCGAGCGCGTCGGTGACCGCGACCAGATCGGTCACGTTGCCCGTCTGGCCGGCGGTGTAAAGGCCGGTCGCCATGTCGATCGTGCCCCCCGAGGCATTCGTCGCCAGCGTGAACAGGTAGCCGCTGCCCGCGCCGCCCGTGACGGTGAACGCGATCGTGCCCCGTGGGGCGATGGCCCGTCCCTTCGGCGTCAGGGAGACACCGTCGCCCACGTCGATGGTCGCCGTGGTCTCCTTGCCCAGCCCGTCGGCCACCTTCACCACGTCGGTCACGTTCGCGACCTTGCCGGCCGTGTAGCTGCCCGTGGCGGCGTCGATGACGCCGCCCGAGGCATTCGTGGTCAGGCTGAACGTGTACGTCCCCTGCCCGCCAAACGCGGTGAAGGTCACGTGACCGCCCGGCGAAACCGACGCGGTGGGAGGATCGATCCCCACCGCGTCGCCCACCACGATGACCACGTCGTCGTGATTGCCCAGCGAGTCGGTGACCCGCACGATGTCCTGAACGCCCCCGATGCTGCCGGCGGTGTAGCTCCCCTTCTTGTTGACCGAGGCGCCCGAGCTGTTCGTCCTCATCGTGAACGTGTAGCCCATGCCCGAGCCGCCGGTGGCGGTGAGGGTGGAGACGCCGCCCGGCGCCACCGTCCGGGGCGTTGCCAGGGCGCTGACGCCCGCGCCCACGGCGATGTCCACGCTGGCGCTGTTCCCCAGCGCGTCTGTGGCCACGATGGTGTCGACGGTGCCCGGCAGGTCGCCCGCCGTGTACTCGCCCGAGGAGCCGTCGATGGTCCCTCCCGAGCCGTTCTGGCGCAGCTGGTACTGGTAGTCGCCGCCCCCGCCGCCCGCCGCGACGAAGGTCAGGTGACCGAGGGGCGGCGTGGTCGTCGACGCCGCGGACAAAGTGACGCCCGCGCCCACCGTGATGGTGGCGGTGGCGGTGTTGCCCAGCGAGTCGGTCGCGACCACGACGTCGGTCGCGCCGGGCGTGGGGCCCGCGCGATAGACGCCGCTGGTGTTCTGCACGGTGCCGCCCGAGGCGTTCGTCATCAGCGTGAACGTGTATCCGGAGCCGCTGCCCCCCTTCGCGATCAGTGTGGTCGACGAGCGGGGCGCCACTTGCAGCGTGCTGGGGGTGAGGACCAGGCCCGTCCCCACGAACACGCTGGCGGTCGCCATGTTGCCGACGGAGTCGACGACCTTCAGCACGTCCTTGCTGTTGGGGGTGCTGCCGGCCTGGTAGGCGCCGGTGGTCGCGTCGAGCGTGGCGCCCGAGCCGTTCGTGGTCAGCGAGTACTGGTAGCCGGTGCCGGTGCCGCCCGTGGCCGTGAACGGGAACGTCTGGCGCGGCGGCAGCGAGACCATGAACGGGTTCAGCGACAGAGCGTTGCCCACCGAGACGCTGACCGAGGCGGTGTTCTGGAACGAGTCGGTGACGGTCACCACGTCGACGACGGCCGCCGTCGTGCCTGCCGTGTACGCGCCGGTGGTGGGATCGATCGTGCCTCCCGAGGCGTTGGTGGACAGCGCGAAGGCGTAGCCGGCGCCGCTGCCGCCCTCGGCCGTGAACGTGAGGTTCTGCCGGGGCGCGACGCCGGGCGCGGGCGGCGTGATGCTGATGCCGTGGCCCACGCTGACGGAGATCAGCACGGTGGCGCCGTTGGCGTCGGTGACCGTCACCACGTCTGTGCTGTCCGGGTTGTGGCCGGCCACGTACGCGCCCGTGGTGGCGTCGACGGTTCCGCCCGAACCGTTCGAGGTCAATCCGAAAACGGCCTGGCCGGCCCCGCCGCTCACCGCCAGGGCGTGGCCCTCGCCGGGGGCAGAGGTCAACGAGGACGCCGCGGCCGCCATGACCGCCGACACCGTGATGGTGCTGGTGCTGGTGTTTCCCAGCGAATCGGTGACGGTGACGATGTCGGCCGTCGAGCCCAGGGCCCCCGCCGCGTACCGTCCGGAAGACGCGTCGACGCTGCCGCTGGAACCGTTCGTGGTCAGCGAGAACGTGTAGCCGGTGCCGCTGCCGCCCGAGACGATAAGCGCCACCTGACCCAGCGGGGCCACGGTGGTGGTGGCCGGCGTGAGGGTGACCCCCGGTCCCACCGTCAGCGTCGTGGTCGCGGTGTTGTGCAGCGAATCCGTCGTGGTGACCACGTCCGTGGTCGAGCCGACCGCCCCAGCCACGTACCGTCCGGTCGTCGGATCGACGGTGCCGCCCGAGCCGTTCGTGGTCAACGCGAACGTGTATCCGCTGCCGCTGCCGCCGCTGGGCAGGACGGTGACGGACCCCTTCGGCGACACGGTGGCGCTGGCCGGCGTGACGGCCAGCGCCGAGCCGACGGATACGCTCACGGTATCGGTGTTGCCGAGGGAGTCAGTGACGGTGACGACGTCGATGGCGTTCGCTGACGCGCCCGCCGTGTAGGTGCCGGACGACGCGCCGATGCTGCCCCCCGAGACGTTCGTGGTGAGGGCGAAGGTGAAGCCGGTGCCGCTGCCGCCCGACGCGGTCAGCGTGGTCGTGCCCCGCGGGGCGACGTGCGGTGCTGACGGCGAGAGCGAGACCGCCGCGCCCACCGTCACCGAGGTGGTGGAGACGTTTCCCAGCGAGTCGGTCACCTTGATGACGTCCGTCGTGTTGCCGGTGGCACCTGCCACGTAGTGCCCAGCCGTGGAGATGGTCCCGCCGGAGCCGTTGGTGGTGAACGTGAACGCGTACCCGGTGGCGCTGCCGCCGGAGGCGCCGAAGTTCAGCGCGCCGCGGGGCGGGCTGGTGGAGGCGCCGCCGGTGATGGAGACCCCTGGACCGACCGTGATCGTGGCCAGGCCGGTATTGCCGAGCGAGTCGGTCACGGCCACCACGTCGGTGACGTTGCCGGTGTTGCCGGCCGTGTAGACGCCGGCGGGCGTGATCGATCCGTTGGAGCGGTTGTTCGACAGCGCGAAGCTGTAACCGCTACCAGAGCCACCCGAGGCGACCAGCGTCTGGTTGCCGCGCGGGGCGACGGTGGTGGTCATGGGCGTGACCGCCACGCCGGAGCCGACGGCGATGGTCACCGTGGCGGTGTTGCCCAGCGAGTCGGTCACGGTGACCACGTCGGTGACCGCGGCGTTCGGGCCGGCCACGTAGACGCCGGTGCTGGCGCCGATGGAGCCCTGCGAATTGTTCGTGGTCAGCGCGTACGTGTACCCGGTGCCGCTGCCACCGGAGGCGACGAAGGTCTGGCTGCCCAGTGGCGCGATCGCAGGCGCAGAGGGGGTGACGCTGACCCCGGGACCGACCGTGACCGTCGCCGTCGTCATGGTGCCCATGGAATCCGCCAAGGTCACGGTGTCCGTGGTGCCGCCGATCGAACCGGCCACGTAGACGCCGCTGGTGGCGTTGATGGTCCCACCCGACGGGTGGCTGGTCAGCGTGAACGAGTAGCCGGTACCGCTGCCGCCGCTGGCCAGGAAGGTCGTGGACGCGCGCGGCGCCAGCGTGATGCTGGTGGGCATGATGATGATCGTCGGCATCACGTTCGTCAGCGAGAACGAGGCGCTGGTGCTGCCGCCCGAGACCGACGCCGTCACCGTGTACGTGCCGTTCGTGCCGTTGGCGGTCGCCGTCACCGAGGCCTGGCCCCCGGAGTTACTGGTGGCGGGATTGCCGGTGAACGTCGCCGACGCTCCCGAGCCGGGCGCGCTGTAGGTCACCTGGGCGCCCGAGACGGCGTTGTCGTACGCGTCCGTGACCTTGGCGATCAGGGGGCTGGCGAAGGACGCGCCGGGGGCGGCGGTCTGCCCGCTGCCGCTGACCAGCGTCACCTTCGATGCCGGACCGACGGTGTTCGTCAGTGAGAAGGTCACGAACGAGCCGCCCGGTACGGTGGCGGTCAGATTGTAGTTGCCCAGCGTGCCGTTCGGCGAGGCGGTGACCGACGCCAGACCGCTCGAGTTGGTGGTCGCGGTCATCGAACCCAGCGTGGCCGAGGCGCCGCTGGCGGGGGCGGCGTAGGTCACCACGACA
>Ga0105240_10003041_pt1 | contig 26379 bp, 19 predicted proteins | sample KBSC54metaG_FD_80426 | JGI IMG/M metagenome (GOLD analysis project Ga0105240, IMG submission 80426) | Corn rhizosphere microbial communities from Kellogg Biological Station, Michigan, USA - KBS C5-4 metaG | ecosystem: Host-associated > Plants > Roots > Rhizosphere > Soil | place: Michigan, USA...
AAATGGGGCTATTTGGGGAATCCATTCATCATAATTCGGCATTAAATATAAAAAATATGCTCTTAATACCCCAATAACGCCTATTTTGAAATTATAATAGCCGTTTTTTTGTACAAAAATATACAAAAAATATTTGCACGATATTTGTAGTCATTATGTTTTTAAATTATGCGCTTAATCGTATTATTTTCAAGAATAACTTACTGAGCTTTAATCATACACAATTCGCATAAATGGAAACACGTTACCTTTACCTGCTACGTTTTACGCTTGCCCTGACCGACCTTTTATTGGTTAATATTTGTTTTTTCCTTGGTTATTATCTCGCAAGTAAATATTATGTTGCCATCGATAAAAATATCTACTTCCATAATATCGCGTTGTGTAATCTTATTTGGATAATTTGCACAGGTTTTTTCAGACTTTATACAGCTCAAGTAATCCGCCGGCAGGAATTGATTTATAAAGCTACGTGGAAAAGCGCGACATTACACATGTGCTTGTTTATTGTTTATTTGTTTTTCTCAAATACTTCCTATTTCCCAAAATCATTTTTTGTTTCATTTTATATGCTGATGGTATTTGCGTTTTTACTAAGCCGTTTTATAGGCACCGCTCTGCAAACTACCCTGAACAAAAACTTTGATTTACGCACGGCTGTAGCCGTATTAGGAATGAACCATGGAGGGGTTAAATTGGCTGAATATTTGGAACAGCAAAGCAGTTTAAATTTTGTTGGTTTTTTAGGCGAGGGAACAAGCAGTATTAATGAAGCTGGCGAATTGGTGATGGCGTCGACCGCCGAGCAGTTAAAAATTGCGGCCAATTCAGGAGTCGATGAAGTGTTTGTGCTGGTTGATACTAACCGCATGGGCGATATGCCCGAGCTTATAAAAGAAGGCGAAAAGCAATGTATCCGCCTTAATTTTGTTCCTGATCTTGCTGTTTTTCAGAAGAATTTCAGGGTTGATAAAAGAGGAGAATTTATGGTGCTCTGCGCCCGGAATGAGCCACTCGAAAAAATTGATTGCAGGTTCAGGAAGCGGCTTTTTGATATTATTGTAAGCTCATTTGTTATAGTATTTATATTCAGTTGGCTGTATCCCCTATTGGCCATTATTATTAAAATTCAAAGCCCGGGACCCGTATTGTTTAAACAGCTAAGGTCGGGAAGGGATAACAAACCTTTTTGGTGTTACAAGTTCAGGAGTATGCGTGTTAATGATGAAAGCAACAATCTGCAGGCAACCCTTAACGACAGCCGTATTACGTCCATAGGCCGCTTTATGCGCAAAACCAGTCTCGATGAATTTCCGCAGTTTTTTAACGTACTGCTGGGCTACATGAGTATACTTGGTCCCAGGCCGCATATGCTTTCGCACACAGAGCAATACCGCCAGATAATAGACAAATACATGGTAAGGCATTTTCTTAAGCCCGGTATAAGCGGGTGGGCTCAAATTAACGGCTACCGGGGCGAAACTAAGGATGCCAGGTTAATGGAGAAAAGAGTGGAGCACGACATTTGGTATATGGAAAACTGGTCGCTGATGCTGGATGTAAGAATCATGTTCCTGACTATAATCAATATTTTCAGGGGAGAAAAGAATGCCTATTAACCATTGGGTAGTGCGCCGACATCCGTGCGTATTCAAAATCCCTTGTATATTTTAGTCCTCCTGTCAATTTATCCTCGGCAAACTGCCAATATCTATGTTCAATAGATGAGTCTCAACACTGGCATAAATATCTTATCACCAAAAATTATCCGGACAAATAGATGCTTTCCTGTCAGAGATATTTGGTCTTCGTGACAACCAACGTTTGCGTATGCAAAATCAATATTGATCAGATTAGATGCACCATGTATTTTTTTCCCTATTTAATGCGCCAATAACAAGCCGGTAATGTTTACCTCCGGGGCATAGCGTATTGCCGGTTCGTTTATCATTCACCTAGGATGTCTGTAGATTTCCGGGCTTTTTAAACATTTTCACTGCCCGTAAATTGCCGCTTACAGAACTTGTTTCGGGTGATCCGCAATGCAATTCTATAAAACAGTAGACAAAGGCGGATTAATTTTGTAGCCAGCTATGCCATAAGTGCGATAGCGTGTTTATAGTTGTACCCTTTTTTGCGGTATTACTATTTCACCCTTAATAAAACAATGACGCCACCCTTCGCAGAGTGGCGTCATTACTGCTTGAAAAATTTTATTTTTTATCAACAACCAAATATACTACGCCATATTTCGGCACAGTAACGGTAATTCCACCCGATACAGCATCGGAATAGGCCGCAATTGAATCATAGTTTGAAGGGCCGCCGGTTTGCCCGCTTGCAGGGCCGGTACCATTAATAAATACGTTATGTGAGAATGGAGCGTTGTCGGTTCCACCGTTTAGGGTGTAATAGTAGTATTTAGCGCCTATTGCAAAGTTATTAAACTTGATGTTAACTATATGATCAGTGCCTGCCTGGTTAACCAGGGCAACACCTGCTTCTCCGGAAGAAAAAGATGAACCATAGCTAACAATATCGCTGCTTCCCGTCACGGTCGATCCTACCATTCGGTCGCCAAAATATTTCTGAAAAAAATGCATATAATAAAAAACCGGCCGCGGATTCCAGGCAGGAGCGCCAGGTTCACCATCCCTGAAGGAATTATTAAACATACCCGGATCGTCGCCACCGTTCCAACCATCAGCCAGGTCCCACCGACAGGTCATACTCAGCTGGTTTTTTAACGCTTCACCTAATACCATTACGGCATGCAGGCCGGCAATATTCGAAACCATTTGTTTTGAACCGGTTGCCTGCATGTTCCATTGATCAAATGCAACTGGTTTCATGCTTACACCTCCTTCTACTGCAGCTAATCTCATCCAGCTCATTATCGTACTCAAACGTGGTGCTGGTGATCCTAGAATTACTTCAGGAGACGAGTTTTGACCAAATGGCGTAAAAAAGTTGGCAGTTTCAAAAAAATCAGCATTATTTTTCGCTGCTGTTAATGCATCGCGATTCCAACTGCTCACACCCGCAGGGTTGCCAGTGTCATAAACGGGTGTTAACACAATTCCGATTTTTATGCCGGCGTTCCCCACCTGGGCTGCTGCCGCACGCATTGAATCCGCAAAAACTTTAAAGTGGGTGCCATAAAGTGCGCCGGTAATAACTGCTGGTTGACCATCGTGATTTTTTGTCACGTCTATTCTATATCCAGGTTCCCAATTTCCGTAGTTTTGGCTGCCGACTACCCAATAGGTAGTGCGACCCTTATCGTATCGTACCCAATTAGCAGCTAAATGAGCGGCTGTTTGAACTGGCGTAGGGCCGGTGCCATAGCGTGCATAACCGTAATTAACGGAGATAATTCCACTGCTATTGGTCTGTTGTAAAACCTTATAATAATTATCGACATTAAGTGACCATTTTTCGGCCACATTGCTCCCATACCAATATCTGGTAGGTGTAGGATTGCCCAGGGAATCAAGTAGGGTAGCCGGTGTGTCCTTCGGAATCGAAACGCTAACACTGTCAGCGTTAAAAAAGAACTTGTCGGCATAACTGCCGCCCGGCGCTCTGATAATATTGGGAGAAAGCGCTGTTAAGTTTTGCAATAACGAAGGCTGGTCAACAATTTGCCCCATATACGGGCTCACATTGCTGCCGTAAATATAGTTGGATACTTTTGTAGTGATTTGACTCAGATCAACAACCACGGTAACTGCACCGCTTGCGGAGGGTTTGGTTAAACTTTGTGTAGTTGGAGGTGTAAAAGTCTTTGGCAACCAGTTATTAAGAAAAAAGCCCTGGCTGCTTGCAACAGACGGATCGGTTCCGGTTACTATTGCTCCACCAGCGCCTGTGCCTTCACCGGTGCTAACCGGGGTGACTGGGGTGATGGGCGTGGTGCCGCCATCACCACCTGAATTAACAGCGGGGGCTTTTTTACATGATTGGAACAACAACAAAAATGATGTTGCCAGGATAAGCGCGATGCTTGTTTTATTTTTCATAATTTATCTTCTCTTTATCTTTAATAGGGTAGTAACTTGTTATATTTCACGCAATTGCTGCGTATTTCCTTATAAGCACAGCTCTGCAGGGGGCTTTTTCCAACCGCACTATTGCTGCTTGCATTTCACACGCGAATAAATTAACTGCTGGGTACGGCAGGCAAGGGTTGACTGATACTAAAACTGGTTAAGCCGCAGCTGTTAAAGGTTAGGTCCGCAGCGAACAAAACAAAACAAGTAGTTCGGCGCGTTTTCAGACAATCCATAAAATTTATTAAACTATTTTATCAAATCCAGCAATAACAATGCTAAAGACCATTAAATTATAAAAATAATGCTAAAAAATAGTGGATTTATGTCAATAATATCTGATTTTGCTTCTAATGTATAAATATTACATACTGGTTGTCTTTTTATTTTCTCTGTAATTAATACCAGCCTGTTTTGTAACCAGATACTAAAATACTTTCTATAATATTGAGTTGAATTATTCCAATCGGCTAATTCTCAATAGCATGTTAACTGCCATGCGTTGTAAAAATTTCCACAAAACGGGAACACCCGCGATTTCCATATCTGGCGAATATTCATGTGAGCTCGTTAATGCTCATTCACCAGTTAGCCAAGGTTATTAACCATTAATATTTTGCAAATCAGTTGAATTATAAAATGATAAGGAAAAAAGCTACAAACAATTTTAACAGGGATATTCAGACAAAACAAACTTGAATTTAGAAAAGTAAAAACATAGCCAATCGGCCCTGTCTGGTTTTTTAATTATTTGGAGGGTATACGGAAGACAAGAAATAAATTTTAAATATCAAAAACTAGCCTTGCTAAACCAATTGGATATGTTTGTTGTCGACGGTCTTTTTTTCTTCTTTCACTTTCTCCTCCCTCACTCCAAATTTCTTTTTAAAAACAAGATAACAGAATATTGGGCCGTAATATAAATATCGCTTAGCCATGCGCTTAGGTTCATTTACCAGGCGTATAAACCATTCCAATCCTAAGTTCTGCCAAAATTTTGCCGGGCGTGAAATTGTTTCCGCATAAAAATCAAAAACTGCACCAATTGAGCATATTATGTTTGCATTTATCCGTTCCTGGTTGCGATAAGTCCACTTTTCCTGTTTAGGCGCTGTCATACCCACAAATAAAACATCGGGCTTAAACTCGTTAATCATATCGATTATTTGCTCATTTTCCTCTTTTGCAAAAAATGTATTGTATGAAGGAGAATGAAGCTTGATTCTGATATTTGGGAATTCGCTATTTATTTTTTTCTTGATTTTTGATAAAGTCGATTGGCTTGACCCCAGGTAAAAACAGCTGCCGCCCTCTCTGTTTAGTTTTTGAAGAAGGTGCAAATGCATATCGGCCCCGGCAATTTTTTTGATTGTTTCATTGCTGATAATTTTAACGGCGGCCACAATTCCTACTCCATCAGGTAACAATATATCAGATTTCGACAAAGCAGTCTTGAATTCCGAGTCGTTTTCAGCGAGCGTAAAGGAGTATTGGTTAACCGTATTAATTATGCACTTGGAGTCAAACTCAACCAAATCAAGTTCAGTATTTAATATAGAATATCCTGATAGACTAACCGTTGGAAAATTCTTCATTAGTTAAATTAAAAAGGGGTACAACTTTTAAACTTTGTAAATACAATGTTACAAAGACTTAATTTGCAACTATTATGCCGAAATATTAAAATTTATCAAAATTATTAAAAATATTAAGTTGCTTTAAAATTAGGCATTTGCGATATTATTAATAATATATTTCGTAATGCTATAATATATTACATAATACATTATTAACGATCCGTATAACGTCCAAAATCTGGCAGGAAAGTTGATCAATGATTTTCAATGATTTTCACGGGTGGATCGCGGGGAGTTTTATACCCATAATGTAGAATCAGGTATATGCGGGGGTGTTTAAGCCCGGCAGCGATAACCACTTCTGTAGCCTTTTATCGCCTCGTTTATGGATATTGGGTTGGAAGTGGCAGGCACAATTTGAATGTGGGTTCAAAATTGTGCCTGTCCTTAAATTTGAAAGGTGCTGCAGCTGTGGAATAGTTGCGCTGCCTCCACCAGAGTATTTATAGGGGTATTTTGTTGCCGGTTATTAGCAGTGTTATTTTGTGATTATCTGGGTGGGAAGTATACTTGCGTCAATCGGCGCATTAAAGGCGTTTGTGCCCCAACCCGACACCGCACCGCAGTTTCCGGCGTTCCAGCCATCATTTTCAGAGCCTGCGGAATTTTTCCAACTCACCTGGTTTCCGCTAATCGCATTCAACGAACAGGAGGTATTGTACTGATTCCAGATATATAAACCCACATTGCTAAATGACTGTTGTGCGCTATAGACTTTGTTATTCAATACCTGGATATTTGTCCCGCTGGCAACTGCTATACCATATTGTCCCGGGTTAACCAGGATGTTGTCCTGGGCAATCACATACGACCCGCCCTGGTCGCCTAACATAATCCCTCCGCCGGTTGAACTCGGTCCGCCGCCGCGAATCCAGTTTCCAATAACTTGCACAGGGCTTGATGCCGTTCCGTTGGTCTTGTACAGGTTGATGACATCCTCCGGATAACTTTGCCCGGCAATATTTTCGCATATATTATAACTGATCACATTGCCGCTGCCACTTACATTATTAAACTGAACCATTTGTCCCCGCGGAAGGGGTCCCTGAACATTCATCACCTGGTTCTTGTTCACATTTACTGTACTACTGTATTCGGCATACACACCCGTGGCCACGTCATACATAAAGCAATTACTTATCGTTATATTTTTGCAATTATAAAGATGCACCCCATTCAGTTTTGATGAATGCAATACGCAATTACTGATGGTAATATTGCTGCAATTGCTCAGGTCAATGCAATTGGCACCGATTCCGCTAATATCTAATTGCGAAAACACCTGGTTGCTCACCCCATTTAATGAAATTGAAGGCGAAGAAGTTAACGTAGTTGACGAAGTTGTTGGTGTGGTAGTTGTTGTGGTGGTAGTTGTTGTGTTGGTAGTTGTAGGCGTTGGGTTGGCAATATTTTTTCTGCTATACGATGCAGCGCTGGCATGCAGATTAGGTGAACTTGCAGCGGCGCCCAAACTATTTTGATCATCACCCGATTTTTTGCAGGTAATAAATAAACATATCCCCAGAATGTTTATCAGTATAACAATTTTTTTCATGGGGCATTCTACGCGCGGAAACAGGAATAAGTTTCAACCCACAGCGTATCAATTGTTTAGAATGCTCCTTTTACTTTTCTTTAAAGAAATACCAATTCGCAGGGCTGCAGAGATTATAAACGAATAGGTAAGATAATTACAATTTAGTTATTATTACAACTACAATTTGGTTATTATTTTAACCGGAAGAATATTTTCATTAATATTTGCATTCTCAATATTTGTATCCCATCCTGTTACAGCACCGCAATTCCCGGCATTCCATTTATCATTTTCTTTTCCTGCGGCATTGATCCATTTAACCTGGTTCCCACTTATGATGTTCATTGAACAATTCGATTTATATTGGTTCCAGATATATAAGCCTACATTGCTGAATGGGCGTTGCCGGCCGAAAATTTTATTATTAATTATTTGGATGTTAGTGCCGCTTGAAATGGCAATACCGTATTGTCCCGGATTCACCAAAATATTATCTTCGGCAATCATATACGAGCCTCCGTTATCACCCAGCATTATACCGCCACCTGTTTTACTGGGCCCGCCGCCCCGAATTTGGTTGCCAATAATCTGTATCGGGCTGGCCGCTGTGCCGTTAGTTTGGTACATGTTAATGGCATCTTCGGCACTGCTTTCCCGTTCAATATTTTCACACACGTTATAACTAACCTTGTTACCTGCGCCGGTTACATTATTAAATTGAACCATTTGCCCGCGTGGATAAGGGCCGTGGACGTTTTTAACCTGGTTGTGGTTTACATCTATCGCGGTGCTGCCCTGCACATACACACCTGAAGCTACATCATAAATATAACAGTTGGTTATAATTATATTTTGACATTTATATAGGTGAACCCCATTCTGCGTTGACGAGTGGAGTATGCAATTCTTAATAGTAATATTTTTACAGTTACTTAAATCGATACAATTAACGTCACCGCCGTTTATGTCAAGCAGTGAAATTACCCGGTTATTGACGCCATTTAACGAAATTGGGGCTGATGATTTGGACAAAACCCAGGAATTGCTGGCGATACTCCGTTCTGCTGACGGCTTTGAGCTGAAAATCAATACGTAAATCGAAATAACGCGCAAGAAAATAATCATTTCGCTGTTAATTAAACTATTTTAAAACATTGACATTTTTTAAAAAGGTCATCACACGGCCCCAAAAGATCCTGGTTATGATAGAAAATTTTCTTCTTATCTGCTCCTGGTAGTAAGGATCAGATTTGCCCGAGCTGCCAAAATTGAAACTTGCCTTGTCCGACAGCATCAAGGGCGACTTGTACCTGTCATACACATGTGTATGCGTAGCATAGTCATCAAAGCCTTTGTTATTTACTAATGACCGTGTTGGATAAACGGTCAATTTGGATTGCTCCCATTGATTATAATACCAGCGGATAGCCCACGAATCGATTTCCTTTCTTTTCTGTTTCATCAGCATGCTATACAGATCCGAGCCCGAATAATTAAATGATTTCCTAAAATCCTTATTGTTCATCCCCTTATACGAGCTAATATCCCAGTTAAGTACCTGCCACCTGTCTTCCCAGGTTGCCCATCCCCACGAGCAGCCGCGTGTAGCGCAATAATTATCATATTTAAAGTCCTCGGGAACTTTAAAATCATAATTGTATCCGCTTATTGAAAATATCTCTTTGCGATCTTTAAAATAGCTTAGTGCCTGGTTCATATATAACAGGAAGTTTGGGGTGGTGATCAGGTCGTCTTCCAGCACGATCACTTGCCCGTATTTTTCTATTATTCTTGAAACCCCGTCGATGATGGAGTTAGCCAGGCCTTTGTTTATCGCCGCTTCAGAAATAGTTATACTTTTAAACCCTTCTATTTGCTTAATGTATGCTCTTATTTCCCGTACAATCGGTTCATCCTGTTCGTGTTTCGCAGCATCCGAAAAAATAAACAAATTACTCTGGCAGGCCAGTTCGTTGCTTTTTAACGCATTAACGGTTTGCTTTAAAACGTCAAGGCGTAAATAGGTGAAAAGCACAATTGGAGCATTAATCATGATAATGAATAATATTTGGTTATTACTGTATCTATTTTTTCGCCCCAATTTTGATGTGAGGCAAATTCAAAGGCAGCTACGCTCATCTGCGCTACCAGGGCAGGGTCAAATGCCAGTTTCAAAATAGCATTTTTAAGTTCCTGTATAGCGATTTCGGGGGTTTCAGTGTTACAGCGTATCCCTGTTTGATCGTTTACTATGAAGCCCTGTCCATGCAAATCCAGCGTTACTACCGGCATGCCATAGGCCATTGCCTCAATAAGTTGTGACGGACCTGAGTCGCGCAGCGATGTCATAAAAAACACATCATTATTTTCATAGTATTTCTTTATTTCGTTATAGGGCACCTGGCCCTTCCATATCACTGAATCCTGCAATTGGTCGTTTTTTAATTTTTCAAGAAATTCCTCTCTCATTTCGCCGTCACCAACCACAGTTAAAACAATATCCTTATACTCCTTTAGCTCTTTCATTACGTCAAGCAAAAGCAAGGTACCTTTACGGGGCCTGATGCTGCCGGTCCATAGCAAATTAAGTTTTCCGCCGGTGGTTTTTTTTATGATTTTTTGAGCCGGGTAAAAGCCTTCGGGCAAAGAAGCGTCAAGTGAATACTCTATATTTTTGGCGCCTATGGACTTAAGCATTTCATAGGTATCGGGGTTGGATACCAAAATAGTTCGTGCCTTGCGGCACATATTTTTGCACGCAGGGTTAAAACGAAGCAGTAGGCTTGAAATCTTCGCCCTTTTTCCCTCGGCCGCCCAATGATCTAAAAAATATTTTTTGAAAGCAGCTGGCGCCGCTTGTCCACCACCGACCGGCCCGAATATAAATGGTATACCCAATTTATACATGTGCGACCCCATTTGCGCACTCCCCCACGTTGCATGATGTGCCAGGCGGAAATTAAACCTCCGGTTTAAAACCTTTGCTTTACGGTAGGCCAACCATTGCCAGGTCATATAGTAAGCGTACTGTCCCGGAACAGATAGTTCAAACAGACCTTCTAAACCAAATGGCAAAGTGAGATAATGAAAATGAAGATTCTCGGGTATGTGCTGTTTTTCAATTTCAGCTTTTCCTGTTACGCGCGTAAGGCAATGTACCTCAAAACCCTTCTTTGCCAGGCCGGAGGCCCAATTCCAGCCATAGCCCGGCTCTGACCCCTTTGAAGGATCGCAATCAAAAGCCGATAAAAGTATCTTGTCCATATTTTTCATTACCTGTAAACCCGGGTAATTTTCAGTTATAAAATTTAACCTTTATAATTTATCCCAACTATTGGTATTATATCGTCCCCGCCACAACTTAAGGGCTATTTTAGCTGCCAATTTAATTGGTTTATTTGGGGTCGATTCTAAAAAACTTATTGCACCAAGCAACTCGCTGCCCATGTTATTGAAATCCATCCTGCTAATTGTTTTCAAAGCATTTTCCGACATTTCTTTTTTGGCAGTGTCGGGTAACTGAATAAAATCAATCAATTTTTGCTGAATCTCTTTTACATTTCCGGGGCTGAAACTAAAACCATTTTCGTTTTCCTTTAGCAGCGTATTTGCCGAATTGATCTTGTTGCTTAACAAAACCGGTAATCCGGCCGCCATGGCTTCATTAACTACTAACGCCCAGCTTTCAGACCAGCTCGGCAATACAAAAGCGTCGGCCTCATTTAAATATTGGGGTAATTTATCATTATCAATGGAGCCCAAAAAACGTACCCTTTTTAAATTGATCGTATTTGCAAGGCTGTTCAATTCCTTAAATGCCGCACCGTCGCCAATGATGATAAGCTCATAGGCATCATCATTCATTTCTACAAACTTCCAGGCGTTTAACAAATTTTCATAATTCTTTATCGGAACAAGCCGGGCAACTGAGATGATTTTTTTATGATCGGATTTCTTTTCGCCCTGCTGATTAAATAATTGATTGTCGATGCAGTTATAACCATAAAAGTAGAAGAACCGACTCTTGCTGTATAAAGCCTCATATTCCTTGTCATAGTCATCAGAGGGCAACCACAGCGCATCTATTTGCCTGGTTATCAAATTTTTGATTCCCTGCACCAGGAAATTTCTTTTTACGTTCGAGGGCTTTGCATCATCGAACATGATGAATTTTCTGTTGTTTTGTTTTGCCCACCTTAAACCCAGGGCACCTGAATAAAATGCTATGGAACCTGCAATAATAATATCCGGATTTATTTCCGCAAGTTTTGAAAATACTGCCGCCTCTATTTTTGACTTGGTGAGTTGATCATCCGTCAAAGCCGGGAAAAGACAAATTCTCCAGGGCTCTGTATCCTTGCTCAAATCAAAATCATACGGCGACCCAACCCCAAAAATTTCAATTGCGGTAAACTCGATATCCTTTGTTTTTAAAAATTCATGCAAAAACTGTAACCGGCGTTTCCAGTAAACTCGCAGATCATTGTGCAGGATCAAAATTTTCAATTTGTTCATTCGTGATAGATTTAAAGCATATTTTTAATTATTTATTCCAAATACCAACAGCTGTTCCCTTTGATATTTTTTCGCATTGAATCCATAATACTGTACCCATGATTATGAAAATCACCACATTTGATAAGCTAACCCCGGCTATGCCTATTAACTTACCGAAGAAGATGGCCAGCGGTATGTTAAAAAAAATACTGAATATGTATAAATACAGCTGTAACCTGATTTTGCCCAACCCGTTTAACAGGTAACAACTTACGCTCATCCAATTATATCCAATGGTATATAATAACATGGCGAAGGAAACAAAAACAGGCACCGTTACACTGCCGTGCAACCAAACGGAATAAATAATAGGTGAGCTTATAAATATTATAGCGCCGGCAATTGAAAATGCTATCCATATTTTTTTTGTTTTACCGAAGGTTTCGGTTATCCACTTAAAATCTTTTTTCACATAAGCATCTGTGTAGGCGCTCCAAAATGGGGTCAGTATAATATTAAACGACATAATAAGTACCGCAAACAGCTTATACGCTACGTTAAATACGGTTACCTTTTGTGGCCCGAATAATTGGGTAATAACGATATTATCTGTTTGATATAGAATTAGCGCTCCAATCTGTATAATAAAAAAAACGCTTCCCATGTTTAGTAATTCCTTTGCATACTTCAATTTAATGGCACTAAACTTAGGAGCGATCTTTTTATACCCCGTATTATATAACCATAAATTTGCCACTACCAATATTAATATGGGTATACCGGCTAATGCTAATACGAGGCTGAGCAACGAACCTTTTGTGTGAATTTTAAGTTCGTAAATAACAACCAGGCTTATAAACTGCCCTATTAAATTAATTAACGACACTTTTGCCGGCTGATGCGAAGCAGTTAACACCGTATTGATGAGCTGTGCCACAAATTGAATGCAGAAAAAACCGACCAAAATAAGCGTGAGCTGGCCTAAGTTTCCCCCAGGCGCATTCAATACGCGCGACCAGTCGATAAATTTGTTACCTATTAAAAAGGCAATGAATACGATTGCCGAAATAATGGCCAAAGCGGCGTAAGTGGTACTTATGTAGGTGACAGCTTTATCGTATTGTTTTAATGCATTTGCCTCTGCCAATTTGTTTTTTAAACCATTGCCTAAACCTATATCAAAAAAGCTAAACCAACTGATTATCGAATTCATAGTTAGCCATATGCCATATTGCGTAGGATTAACAAAATTGATGGTCATCGGTATTAAGACCAGGCCAATAAGTATACTGAACCCTTTTATAAGGAGTGATGCTGAGATGTTTTTTTTAGCCAAACGCATCCGCTCGTTCCCACCGGAAAAAAAAGTAAAGAAATAAGCGGTAATATTTTTCATCGTTCTTATTTGAATCGTTCCTTAAGTTTTAAAAATTTCTTTTCATAAAAGTTATAGGAAACATAACTGATTATGCCCAGAATGACCAGGAATATGCCCATTATGAAGATGTCTATTAAAATTTTATTGTCGAATCGTTTACTGAAGGAACTTTGATTAAAAAAATTCAGTCCCAGCGTGAATGGCTGCTGCCAGATATAGATGCTGAATGATAAAACACCTATGAGTTTCATCACTTTGTTGTTCAGCAATTTGAAAAACGGGTTGACCCGCTGTTTTAAGTTTATTGAAAGAATGGTAGCGATGCAAACGCATTTCAAAATATTTGCGATATCGCCGTATTGACCGGAATATAACGTTAGCAAAACAACCAGCAAAATTAAGGCTGATATCTTGAAAGAAATATTTGAGTCTCCTACCCTAATTCTGTTCTTAAAAATTGCTATCGAGAAAAAGGAGCCAATAGCGATGCCCTGGAACTGAGTGATCAATATCCTGATGATCCTAAAATACCCGTCGTTTAATTTAAAAAGGGAACTACCGTTCGTAAAGTCAATCAAAACGCTGAGCAACAGGATTGCCAGAAGAAAACATATATACAATCGAAGGCTTTTTTTCAGGATTACCGGAAAGATAAGGTAAAACTGTTCCTCTACCGCCAGCGACCAATAATGGGTGGTCAAATTATTGGGGCCGGTTACGTTGGCCACAAAATTTCGAAGGAATAAAAAGCTTGCTAAAATAAACAGCATGTTCAAATGCAGTTTCATTACGAAGTTGAGTATCAGAACAAAAAACAGGTATAAAAACGCAACCGGAAGTATTCTAAAAACCCGCCGGATATAAAAATGCTTTAAGTTAATATCGCCTTTGCTGACCTTTTCTTTTAAAAGGAGTGTGGTAATGAGAAAGCCGCTGATGACAAAAAAAATCTGCACGCCCAAATCGGCGAAATTAAAATTTAGAGGAGATTCGAAAATTGTAGAAACGTGACCGAAGGCAATAAAAATATGAAAAACGATCACTATTATTATCGACACGGCTCTCAAGCCGTCAAGCGAAGGAAAATGCGGCTGCCTTAAAATTTCGGGTATTTCATCAATCCCGGAGAAAAAACTTGTCTTAGTGTCTTCTCCGGGACCTTTTTTTTCTCCGGCAAGTAAGCTGTCTTCCGCGTAGTTCATCCTTCAACCTTTTTAAACTTATCATAAACTACGGGCAATAGGGTTTTTAGCCACAATTTTAAAAAAGCCATTGGATAGTGCAGCGGGAAAAACTTCCGGATGTAATGCAAATATTGTTTGTACTCAAGCCCTTTGGGGCTGTATAAATAACGTACCCTATCTTTGAGCGACCGCTTTCCCGACATCCATGGCCGGCCATGATCGTTTGAGCAATAACCGTAAAACCCTGGCGCCACCCAAACCTTTATGCCGCTCTTTATCGCTTTTAAGGTATAATCGTAATCGGCGCAGCTGTGTATGTAGTAGTCTGACAAAATTCCGACTTTGTCAACCGTGCCTTTGTCCACCAGCATGATATTGGCGTTGCCTAAATCACATGCTGTCAATTCATTCTCATTGGGTATAACCTGCTTAAACCTGCCGGTGTATTTATTTGTTAATTTATGCCCCCCATAAGTCACCCGCGATAAATTAAAATCCTGTACCGATCCGGCGACAATATTCAGTGGATACTGTGATTTATTGTACGCGTCCAGAATTCGAACGATGGCGTCGTCAAATAATACCACATCGTCATTAAATAATAAATAAAAATCGTATTCGCTTTTTTTCAATACCATACTCCAAAGCGTACGCATTCCGCCCGCCCAAAATAACGAACCCGAACCCCGTATCACCTGCACGCCAGGAAAGTTAGTCTCTACGTAATCGGCAGTACCGTCATCAGAGTTATCGTCCAATAAAAAGCAATCAATAGCGTATCCGTCAGGGATTGCCTGTTGAACGAGGCTTTTAAAAAAACTGGTGGTTTTTTCGATCCTGTTATATGAACAGCATAGGGCCGCTATTTTTAACTTTGCCATTTATCTCGATTTATTGAATCCCAATATTTATAAAAAAGCTTGTTGGATATCCTTAATAAAATCCTGCTTATTGCCGTACAAATAATGCATTACCCATTGAATGCCCCTGTTTAAAACCCTTGATTATTTCATGGAAGCCCAATCCTTCAAGAAACGCTTTGTAATCGTGATAGGTGGTTACCCCGTCATAGGTTTCCTTCATGCTAACTTCCGTATAAATCACTTTTACGGCTGGTAATATTATTTTTGATGCCGACAGCATCTGCATTTCAAAGCCCTGCATATCAAGCCATAACAAGTCGATATGATCAATACCTTGTGCCGAGGCCCAATCATCCAGCGTCACCGTATCAACCTCTACCCGCTCATCAAATCGCACCTCCGGGTAATCATCAAGGTGCGTTTTGGGCGCCAGGAGCGAACTGGAACTTGATCTGTCATCAACAGCGTTGCTGCTTACATACATTTCGGCCTTGCCGGTTTTATCACTTAAAGCCAGCTGATAGCATTGAATGTTTTTATACTTGCCGGTTGCCTTTTTAAGCATGTCAAACACTTTTGGCACAGGTTCAAAGGCATGTACCGTGGCACCCGGAATAATTCTCGCCAGATCAACACTATCCTTGCCGTCGTTTGAACCGCAATCAATAACAACCGGGTTTGCGGGCAGCCATTTTTTTAAACGATTTTTAGATATATCCTCGTTATTTCGTTGAACTGTGAGGCCGTTTCTTTCAAGAAATATCCGGGCCTCGTTTTTTATTTTTTTTAATACTTTTTTGATCTTAGACATTTACCTGGCTGCTGACGTAATTTATTCTGAAAGACTTATAACATTATAATTTTGATCTTCGGGCGAAAAAGAGACGTATATTTCTTCGGGCGACGAATAATAGTGTAAAAAGAAGAAACAAGTCATTAATGGCAAAACAAATATGCATTCGCCGAACCCCAGCACTACTATAAGTAAGATGCCGTAAATACTTAATTCGATGCTCCTGGTATAGTTTTTAAGCAGCAAAAGGGAACTGTAAAGCATCGATCCCAGACCTACCACTCCAAACTTTGCGGTAATGTCGGCAATCCCGTTAGAAATATTCATATTTTTCAGTAAAGGGACACTTTGGTCGTACAAGTTTGAAACTCCCAAAATTAGATTGGCGCCAAACAGTTTATTAAGTAAAATCATGCTCGAAAAGCGGTTCAACGGCATACTTGCACCTCTTTCCAGGTAATACTTGTTTAGAAAATTTATATTCTTAATATCTTGCTCGTCGGAATGATAAATGGAAACTACTTTGGTAAATAAAAAGGGAAGTTCGACAACCGCGATAAGCAGTAGTGGGGCAACAAAAATTAATATTTTACTGTATTTAACGCCGTTGGCCCTCAGCGACATCAGGATAATAACCAAAAGCCCTATAAAAGCGGTGGTAGACAAGGTGGTTAAAATTGCAAGGGCAAGCCATTTTGCCTTTTTATCGAAGGCGAAATTGGTGGTCAGCAAGTGAAGTATGAGGCCTGTATTTAAAAAGAAACCGAATGCTCCCGGTTCCCAGGAAAATCCTGAGTTTTGGACTGCATGCTCTTTTACAAAGGTGAAAACCACAAAGTTCACATACAATTTATCGTGAGGCCTGGGGGGAATGTTCAGAGCCTTACCCATCGCATAAATAAAGTCGCCGGAGATTAATTGAATACAGTAGAAAACCAGTGAAATTATTGCTAGTTGAATAATCACCTTACTTAGGTAGTGGATGGTTTGGTCGCGTAACAGGGCGCATAATAGAAAACTGCTGAAGATGTATTTAAACAGAAATGTAATATCGCTGGCCCAAAAGCTGAACGACAGGCCGGTAAAAAAGATCGACCTGAATGAACAATACGCAACGTACACCAGGGTGAAGTAAAAAAACAGCCGTACATCACTTTTATGAAACCGGTTATTTTCTAATCCAATCCATATAATCGCAACGTCCATTAATAACCAGCAAACATTGTAAAAGGCAAAAAAAGTACCTTTTGCAGCAAGAAGTATAAAAAATAAAGTAATGAAATAATACATATTTAATTTCTTATTTTACAAATCAGGCTATCAAATATCATCTACGCTTACCAGATATTTTGAGATACAACCCGTACTGCGGCGCTATTTTGACGGATAGTAATCCTGGTAGCCGGCGCGGACCGTTCCCATCCCGTTAAATACTACTTGCATATTCGGTAATTGCTGGTCGCTAAATACTTTTTTAATAAAAGGCAGAAAAGTTTTGGATGTGTAACCTTCCCTTACAATGTACAAAGTGTTATCTATCAATTTAGATATGATATAGGCCTCGCTGATGATGCTGACCGGCGGGCTGTCTATCAGAATTTGATCATAATCTTTTCTCAGTGTTTCCATTAATACCTGGAAGTTTGCCGTATTTAATAATTCTGAAAAGTCGTCGACGAAGGAGCCGCTGGTAATTATATCCAAACCCGGATGTGCGGGGATACTTTGGATGCTTTCCCCAATTGTACACTTTCCGGCCAGGTAATCTGCTAATCCCATATGTTCGGCTAACCCAAATAGTTTAACAGCCTTGGGCTTATAAACGTCGATTTCAAGTAAAAGCGTTTTTTTGCCGGATTTGGCAAACGACACCGCCAGGTTATTGCTGATAAAACTTTTACCCTCCCCCGCTATGGTCGACGTAATTAAGATTACGTTACATTTTGCATCGGATTGATTTAGAATATTAAGTTGTGTACGTAAATGCCGAAATTGTTCGACCAGGACGAAGCGCGATTTTTTATCCGGACTGTTATAAATAATTTCAGCGGGTAGCTTAATATAATTTATTTCCGCAATAACAGGCGCCGAAGTTTTATCTTCTATATCGCTAACATCGGTTATCCTGTTTTTGAACTTCTCCTTCCCGTAAATAACTCCCGCCGGAAACATCAGTCCGATAATAAAAGCTATGGCAAACGGCGACAGCCTTTTTGTGATTTTGGGTGGAACCGCATAAGCTAAATCTACCAGGCGTGAGTTTGAAAGCGTGGATGCATAGCTTAAAGAAATTTCTTCGCGTTGCTTCAGCAAATAGGTATAAAGGTCTTCTTTAATAGATTGCTGCCTTTTTAAGCCTCCCAACTGGCGTTCCTGCACGGGAATATTTTGAATGGTTGCCCTATTGATCGATTTAACTGATTGAAGACCCTGTTTTGTAGTCAGTAAAGCAGCTTTGATGTTTTTTACATTTTCTTTAATAGCGAGTTTAACCTGCGCTATCTGCCTGTTAATAGGATCAAAAGCCGGATTCCTTTCCGGGAGCGAAGCCAATAGTTTGGTCCGCTCAAGTTGAAGGTCGGCCAGTTTTTGAACAAGCGCAATAAGTCCCTGGTCTGTTATTCCCAGCATTGTAGGAACGTTGCTATCTTTATTTGCGGGCGAGTTTACGTAGTCTTCCAGTTGATCGATTACGCCGAGCTGAAGATTAATCGCTGTTAATTGCGCTCCGTTTGTCTGTGCATCCTCCAGGTATATTTTTGATTGGGCGCCAATGTCTGTCAAACCTGTGCCGCTTTGATAACCAGCAACTTTGCCTTCGGCATTATTAAGCTCACCGCGCAGTGAATCTAACCGCTTGTCGATAAAATTAAGCGTAGCTTGGGTAACATCTGTCTGGTTATTAACCTCGGATTGATTATAATAAAAAATGAGTGTATTAATAAAATCCTTACCCCGTTGTATTTTTTGGTCATTTATCGAAAGATCAAAAACCGATGCGTCAGGGTTTATCAGGTCGACGGCGAGCGCTTGTTGATAGGCAAGTGTAGTCCCTTCCGGATTACTGATATTTACAAATACCGTTTTGCCAATATAGCGTTTAAGATTTTCAGTAGGTTTTAAACTCCATGAGCCCATATCATTATTTACTACCTGGTCAAAATTAAATTTGACGTGCTTGTCGTTTTTGTCAATTACAACAAATGAGGAGGGGCTTAAAACTTGTATCTGAAGTGCCTGGTCTAAATCGGGCGCCACTTTGAAAAAATTTAACGTAAAGGGCCGAGATTCATACAGATCTTCCTTAAAAGGGCCGTTTTGGCCTTTATAGGTTACCCATAACTGCAAGCGATCAACCACTTGTTTTACAAGCTTATGCGATTTTATAATTTCAATCTCATTTTGAACCACTTTTGGCGCATCAAGAAGATCAACCTCTTCGAGTGCCGTTTTTCCCATTGCTGATTTATCTTTTTTATCATTGATCACCATAGTAGCTTTTATTTGATACGCTGGCTTCGTGAATTTAAAATAAACCAAAGCCACTGCCATGGTTACCATAATAGATATTAGGAAAAAAGGCCACTTTTTTAAATACTTGCGCGAAATTTTCCTTAGATCAAACTTGTCATTTAACGCCTTTGGTTGAAGGGCGAATATTTTACCCGGAATGCTGTCGGCCGTCATTAGTTTTTATGTTGTATAAGAATAGCTGAGATCACTATGGCAATCACAGAAAGGCCTGATAATACTAATCCAATAGGTTTTGAAGAACGTTCGACGGTTGCAAATTTGGTTTTATCAGGTTCGACGTATAAAACATCGTTATTCTTTAAATAGTAATATGGCGAATTGAACAATTCCCTTGTCGTGAGATCGATCACGAAATATTGCCTTTTCCCGTCCTCTTCCCGTATAAGTAATACATTTTTACGTTTTGCGGTAATGTTCAGGTCTCCGGCTAAGCTTAAAGCTTCATTTATATTAATATGATCGTTTGTAATGGTATAAGCGTCTGGCCGTAATACGTCGCCCAAAACAGAAATTTTAAAATTCAGGATACGGACATTTACAATCGGACTTTTAAGATAGGGCAAAAGATCGGTAGACAGTCGTTTCGCCAATTCGTCGGTTGAAAGCCCGCTAACTTTCATGCTGCCAATTAGCGGCAACTGTACTTCGCCCAGTGTATTTACCTTATAGCCAAAAACGGGGTTATTAGTGGTATTATCCAAATTATTGCCATTAACGCGCATAATGTTGGTGTTAAACACCGATGCAGCTTCCTGGTTAACACCGTTTACATTAACGCCGATAATATCACCAGGTTGAATTTTTAATACCGAATAATTATTTATTTTTTCTTCTGCATATTTTGAAACTTTCAAATCCTGGTAATATGGAATATTTTTATATCCATTGCAGGCGAAGAAAAAGGGAATGATAAGGAAAAATTTCCAGGTTTTTTTTGTCATAGCATTAAGGGATAATCAATAGTTAGTTAGGGCCGGGAACTTAGTAAATTTATCAAATTTATTATTTCAGCATAAGCTGCCTGTTCAAAACCCTTTTTTCATATACCAAATATTATGCTAAAAGAATCGGGGAACGATAATACTGATAAAAGTAATGCTATTATCTATAAAAATAACCTAAATAAATAAATTGATATCGCTTCGCTATTAAATATTGAGAGGTAAACCCACCTTAAATATTTGGATCATATTGAAATTCATATATTTTTATTGGAGTTTTCGTCGCGATTTTCCCTTTGGGTGGCGTTTTTTTCCCAAAAATCCCCGGTTCAGGTTATAGAATATTACACCCGGCGTAAAGTCACAAAGTCAAACGCAGGCCACTGAGAAACATCCATCAATAATTCTGCCCTTCCTGCAAGGCGCTCATTCCTATAAAGCAATAGCACGTGACTTTAGCAATTTTCTAAAGCGAATTAATACTCACAAACAGATATTTCATAATTTGCCATGTTAACTTCCTGATGTCCTAAAACGTCACGGTTATTTTCTCCTTAACTATTGACTTTTCGTTATTTAGCAAAAACTTTTTTTTTAGAAATACGTATTAAAAATATTATTGCTTTATCTGTTAAATTATCACCTGTGAGATCAGCTTTAAATTCGGAAAAATGAAAGAGAACGATGACGCCGAAATATCGAAAAAAATTAATGGTCAAAAAATGAGAGAAGTGGCAGAATTATTAAAAGAGAAGTTACCGTCATGCGGCTTTGCTTTGATTGTTTTTGATTTGAATAGCGATGATAATGTTGCAAACTATATTTCAAACGTGAAGGACGAATTCATGGAGAAAGCCCTGGCTAATCAATTGAACGCTTTGAGAAATAACAAAACATACCCAACCCAGGAATAACTATTTACTTCAATATTAAAATAGTTATAGAAACTATACATCTTCCCTAAACCGAACTTGGAAAAAGCGCATTTTTACCTGAATACCATCCATAAAACGCTGTTGCTGATACGAAATAAAATCAGTGAAAATCATAATTGTTACCCCTGGCTTCGGTTTTGTTCAAAACTATATTGGCGACACAAATTGAACGCAGTTTATAGTAGTGACTACACTATCCCCATTAATTTTCAACGGGTGTAACCGCCAAAGGCAAAAGCCAGGATTTTCATGAGCTTTATGTAATTTCTATCGAAAAAAATTCTCAAAAAATTAGACCCATCTGAAATATGCTGACGACATTTCACCCGGTTTAATTTTAGTCTTTATTACCTTCGTAGCTGCCGGTAAGAAAATACCAGCCCGTTGCCGGGCTGGTATTTTACGCCGTTTTATGAAACTTCGTAATGTACTATAATTACCATGTTTTTAAGCATGGCATCTGTTAAACGTGCATTTACAACCGGATTTTTTATCAACCAGGTGCCAGGGCTATTATTGTAAGTCATCGACACGCTCAGCAAGCTGCCATAAATCCCCGTTGCAGTTAGGTTTATGGTAGTTGGCGCTGTTGGCGCCGGGGTTACTGTCAACCCGTTTATCGGAACTTTCGTGCTATCAGCCACCAATTCAATCGATTTGATTTTAATGGTTTTGCCCTGCGCAAATAGCGGGAAACAGGTTTGATCCAAATTCAGCGTCAGCACCTGGTCGTCAGTAGCGTTTACCGGGTTTAAGAATTTGTACCATTCTGTTGGCAGATCGTTTTTAGCACTGAAAATGCGCATCAGGCCTTTGTCTTTGGTCGAAACCAACATCTGGTTAATCCTGGCGGTCAGATTGGTTTTGGCACTATTTTTTAACAAGTCGCCTCCATCTCGTGCAGTATATTTAAGATGGATGATTACATCTGAAATGGTGTTGTAATCAAACTGTCGTACAGCCGCCGGCAATTCCAGGTGCCACAAACTTATTGCTCCCGAACCTTCAAATGGCAGGTATCGTTCGTCTCTGAAATTAAGTTCGAACAAGCCCGCGTCATTCTGTGCTGTGCTGGTGGCAATCGACTGTAAAGCCCCTACAGCGTCCCTGAACCTTGGGTCATCAGCAGGCAAACCATTGGTTACTTTCCGCGGATATTGCGCCGGGTCAGTTGGTGCAAGCGGACTGGTGCGCACCGAGTTGTTGGTCATGGTTAGCTTACAGCTAACAGTAGTATATGGCCCTGAAATACAAGGGATGGTAAGCGACACCGATTTTATGCGGCGCATATAATGGCCGGGGTAATCCATATCAAACAGTTCTTCCGGTAAATTGATCCAGCATTCACCTGTTGTTTTTAGCTTTAACAGCGCGACCGCGTCAAGTTGCGACAGCGATATGGGTTTGGTTAGTTCCAACTCGCGTTTATTTTGCTCGTAGTAGGCCATTTCCATATTCTTCAGATCATATGATAGCTGTTCACCGGCAAGCAGACCTTTTTTCAGGCTATCCCAATAACCAAAATTGATATAGGCGGAATCACTCAGCCCAAGTTCATACCTAAAGCAACGTTCTGTTTGCTTAGCTATATCATAAGCCAACTGATAACTCTTGAAGTAGGTATTTGATGTTTGCGTGATCATCCAGTTAAACAGTTCCTCATTTGTGAACTTACTGTGCATAAAGTCATCCGTTTCATGAGCCTGGTCTATCAGCAACTGCTGATTAGAAACATCCTGGCTATTTATTTCCAACCGTATCTGCGCTCCTTCTATCTGCTTCTGAATTTGCTCAAGTTCCTTACCGGCCAGGTCAACCTGGAACTGCCATTCGGCCGCCCGTCGGTCATAACCGGCATTGGTACTTATTAGTGCAGCAGCTTTGTCCAATCCGGTAGCAATGGCGCCAAGGTTTCTGCCCAATGAATCAGCACCACTGGCTACATTCTGCCCTCCTTCTGCCACAAGTGCTACGGGAGACGAAATTCCAGCGCCCCCGCCAATTATGGTAGGGAAAGTCGCGGCGCCGGCGGCAAATAAGTAGCTTAACGCTATTCCTATATCTATTACAGTCGACAGGCCATTTAACGCCAATGCAGCAATTTCACCCCCACTTAAGCCGTCCCGTATCAAACCGAGGTAATAAATCTGGCGGACGTTAATCAACTCTCTTTGCTTATTTAAGTTATCCAGGGTCGACTGTGCCTCGTCAATCTGCTTCTGTTTTATCAATAGCGCAGCATTCTGAATTTTGATTTCCTGGCCCGAGCGCAAAAGAGACAAAGCCTCGGCGTCCTTCTTTTCAAGCACTGACAACATTAACCCCCCTAATGATTTTACCTCATTAACCAGTTCTGTTGCCTTTTGTATCATCTGTGTAAAGCGGTAAAATGGCAAAGGGGCATTCATATCGCTTAAAATGCTGCCGATATCGAGCCCGGCTGCGGTAGCGCGCACCAGCATCCCGGGGTCAATAACCGGTGAGAATAGTGACAGTGGTGCCAGGGTTCCGTCTATATCCAGGCAATGCCTGATCTTGAACAAGCGGTCGGCAACTGTGTCCCAATAGCCGGTAGGGCCCGCCATGTTCTCGTTCATAGGGGTGCAGAAATACAGACTTTGCAAGGCAGGTAAACCTGGGCCCGTTGGCGGCGTGCCTGTGTATCCTTTTATAGTTTGTAAAGGCAGCAGGTTCTCAACATTAACCAGTGCGTCAGACATCGCATCCAGCTTCTGCTCCAACTGGTTATAATTATCGACAGCAGTTTTTGCAACAGATGGAATTACCTCCGGCTTCGGCCCTAATATTTCGGCTGCTAAAATATAAAGTTGTGTTGCTTCGTTTACCGATTCTGTTGTATGCTGGCTGAATAAGCTGTCTCCATGACGGATCAGGTGGCCCACATACTTCATAACTGCTACTTTCTGATAAGCAACGGTACGATACTCGGCAATATAATGTGGCTGGAAAGGATTGTTCCGCCAGTCGGTAACATCTTGTACCAGGTCTTGCTGTGCGCCGTTGATGCCCTTGAGCACGTTTTCAATACGCTGGTTAATATAATCCTGACTTGTATTCTTAAAAAATGGCTTGGTGTTCCAGAATTTATTAGGCGAGCTGTAGCCTGAGGTATCCATCGGATTGAATATGTACCTGTACCAACGCTCGGCGTCATCAAATTGCTGGTTCTGGCTCAATCGTTCGGCTATCATCAGTGGTGCATGAAAAAACAGTTCCCAGTTGTAAAGACCATAACCCGATTGCAGGCTGAAATCAACATCTTCCGTAGGGAAAGCAGAGTCGGATGCGCCATGGTAAACCTGGATTTTGTTACCAATAACAATGTTGCTATAATACTTGGCAAAATTGAATTTGTCTGTGCTTGTGTCGTAAATTGCGTCACCTTTTAACTGGGTATCCCGGTCCATTAATCCATCAACGCCATTTATAAACAATCGCTGCATAAAATAGCCGATCATTGGATGAAAGAAATTAAAGAAACGCTCATAAATGCCAGTCCCAACAGGCGTCGAGGGCAAAAACCAAATAGTGCCCGTGGTATCCAGTGCGTTAAGAAACTGCGTTACGTAATCATCATAAGTTAATTCAAAATTTGCATTATCACCATATTCGCGTTGCACATAATAGGTACGATGCTGGTCGTGATAAAAGGATGGCAACATCATATTTGGTGTAACACTTACCAAACCATCAAACGGCTGAAGTATGCCGCCTGAGTGTAACAAATCAAGCTCGATAAAAAACATGGCGCGGTCGGGCATAGCCATTTGCACAGAAGAAAGCGCCTTAAACCGCCCCCTGGATTGGTCAGGCAGTGCCATATTTATACCGGGAATCGGTGTCACCCCTGGGTCTGTGAGTTCAACATCGTAACCGTTTATCAGATTACGATGAGTTAAGAGATCATTTTGGATAGACTGGAACCAAATATCCGTAGGAAAATTTATTTTCACAGGGTATCCATTGGCAATGTCTAACCGGAAGCTCCCGATATATTTATTGAATACCGTACCAAAATCGCCAGTTACTGTGGGGTCGTAATAATAACAGCTTATTATTAAAGTTCCGTTTTTAAGGATGGCCTGTTTCACCTTTGGTCCATAGGTTAAAGGATCGCCCAAAAGCCGGCCGGTTGTGCTATCGTACATACTGGCATAATCCGCTATAGGTATATCAAATGGCGCAAAAAAGAAGCGGGTCATATCCGGGAATAGGGCCTTTGCACATGTAATTTGCCCAGAATCGTCACTTTCAGATATTTTTTTAGGCGCCCATTTTCCATTTTTGTATCCACTATAGGCCAACTGAATCTGCCAATTGGCCGAGTTATCAGATTGTTGCTTAATTATAGCCCAAAACAGGTAAACGTGATTATTGTAAACCACCGGTATAACAAACTCGCTGTTTATATCCAGGTCTACTTTAACCCAGGGTGTCCACCTCCTTCCTTCAACAAACTTCCGGTAGTAATACACCTTGGGGTCGCCGCCATAAGTACGGCCAAATACGTGCAGGGTTTTCGAAAAATCGTCATAATACGAACCCTTTATTTCCAGCCTGGCCACGCTATTTAATTTATCGAGATAAGATTGAAAAGCAGCCTCGGCGTTAACGGCTGTTACCTCGCCTTGCAACAGATCGTTCTCCAGTTCTGCCAGGAAAGGCGACTTCACTTCATTTGGCAGCAGTTCCGGCTCAATGTAGTTTTCAGGATACAAAAAGACCTTAACATTGGCCTGCCATACCCTAAAGTTTTTCATCCATTTCCACTGCAGCCAGGTAGAGTCCAGCTTGGTATCCACGGCTACACCGCTCTCAAGCTGCAGAAAGCAACGCTGTACAAATAGTTGCACTGCGTTGGTCGCTTCTACTATTCTTGAAGTAGGCTGGCAGGAGCACATTTCTACATCTAACAGGAAATAGCTATACAGGTCATTCTCATTTTTCCAGGTTTGGGTGCCGGGGTTAGCCAATAGCCATGCTATCAATGCATCCCGCTTCTTTTCT
>Ga0105240_10003043_pt1 | contig 26374 bp, 20 predicted proteins | sample KBSC54metaG_FD_80426 | JGI IMG/M metagenome (GOLD analysis project Ga0105240, IMG submission 80426) | Corn rhizosphere microbial communities from Kellogg Biological Station, Michigan, USA - KBS C5-4 metaG | ecosystem: Host-associated > Plants > Roots > Rhizosphere > Soil | place: Michigan, USA...
ACGCGGACTTCGCCGATCTTCTGCTTCACCCCGCCGGGTGGCGTGTACTCGATCGCCTGGGTGCGCACGATCGGATCGACCAGTTGCGACGGCGGGATCTTGGTGACTGCGGAAACCGTCCCTTCGTCGACGGTCGTGATGCTGAATTGCGCGACCTCGGGGTTGGGCGCCAGTGCGGCGAGCTGCCCGTCGATCGCGGTGCGGTTCAGGTTCCAGAGCGGGTAGGCCACGGACCGGCTGAACAGGTCGGCGATGCGCGTGGCGCGTCCTTCCAGTTCCAGGATGCGGCGTGCGCGCTCGCGTTCGTCGAGCACGTAGGCCGAGACGAAAGCCACGATGGCGACCAGCACCGCCAGAGCGAGCATCAGCTTGGTGTGCAAGCTGGTGGCCTGTGGAATCAGTCGGAACCGCGCTGGCACCTCAGCTCCTCCACGACGCTTCGAGCGACCCGTGACCCGCCGCGAGCCGGATCGCGTCGCACAGGCACCGCAGCACGTGACTCGCGACCCGGGGCCCCGCGGCGCGTCAGCCTTCGCCAGTGGGTCTGAAATGGTGTATATCTTGATATTACGCTGGCGCGGAGCGGGCAGACAAGCCGTAGCCGGGCGTTCGACCGTCCTGCAGGCAATCCGTGGACGGCGCACGGTCCGCCGGCTCGTCCTGGCGCAGCGTCACGCGCCGCGGCGGTTCGCAAGGTTTGGATCGGTGGGACTGCCACGACGCTTCTCGAAGGAGGACTCCGCATGCGAAGACGGTCGATCCACCGCGTCGCCTTGCTCGCGCTGCTCGCATCGATTCTTCAGCCGTCGAACGCGGCCGAACACGTCGTCAAGGTGGTTGCGGCGGAATTTCCTCCGCTGACCACCGAAGCCGGCGGACAGCCGGGCGGCGTCGTCCTGGAGGTGGTCCGCGAGGCGTGCAGGAAGGCCGGCATCACGCTCGAATTCAGCTTTCTCCAGTGGCAGCGCGCCCAGCTGGAAGCACTCGGCAGGAATGACGTGCTCATCATTCCCTTCACCCGGACGCCGAGCAGGGAGACGCAGTACCAATGGATCGCGCCCGTGCTGGAGTTCCACACCGTGCTGGTGACCCTCACGCAGCCGCCCGCGTCCATCGACGAGGCGCGCACGCGCGTGGTGGGTTATGTGCGCGGCACCAGTTTCAAGGACGAAGTCGAGCATGCGGGATTTCCGTACGTCGAGGAAACCGACGACGACGTCACGAACGCGAGGAAGCTGAAGCGGGGGCGCATCGGCGCATGGATCACCACCGACCTGATGGCGCGCGGCGTCTACCTTCAGGCCGGATTCGACCCTGCCGAACTGAAGTACGGGCCGACGCTGGGGCCGGTCAAGGTGTCGTGGGTCGCGGCGTCGCAGGAGTTTCCGAAGGATGTCGCCCGCAGGATCTCGGAGGCCATCGAGCAGATGAGGGCGGACGGCTCGTACCAGGCGATCGTCAAGCGCTACCGGTGATCAGAAACGCCCATCGGGCTTCGCGCGGACCCGACGGGTCCTCGGTCGGACGTCGGTGACGGCGCTTTGAACATCCGGCAGGCGTGGATCTTGCCGCACTGCAGCGAACCCGGACCGACGCGCATGGCAACGCCGATTTCAATCAGCATCCCGCATCAGCTCGGCCGCGCCGAGGCGCGCCGCCGCATCGAGACCGGCTTCGCGAAGCTCATCGGACAGCTGCCCGGCGCCACGGGCAATTGCAGCCAGCGATGGGAGGGCGATCGCCTGATTTTCACCGTCTCGGGGCTGGGACAGGGCGTGTCGGGCGTCATCCATGTGCTCGAGGCTTCGGTGACGATGGAGCTCGAGCTGGCCGGCCTCCTGGGCGTGATCGCCAGCGGCCTCAAAGCGCGCATTCAGCAAGCCGGTCAACTGCTGCTCACGAAGAAGTAGCCCGAGCTGCGGCCGCACGATCGGCCGATCGGGTAGGGCCAGCCGTCGCCGGCGACCGCTTTCGGTTAGGCTGGCGAGCCGATCGCTCGTGATGCTCAAACGGACGGAGCGTGGGTGGGACGTCGTCGAGTGATCCACCGAGCATCGTCCCGGAGGATGCACTCCGGCGCTCGGCCTCGCCGTGTCGATCAGGAGCGGACCGCTCGCGGCGTCGGCCCGTCGTCGATCTGGGGAATCCATGTTTGCTCAGGCTGTCCTGGCGTTCCTCGCGCTGCCCGGCGTGGTGGCCTTCGCCGTTCCCGTGGCTTGGCTCGTCGCCAGCGCGCATACGCGGCTACTGCAGCCACTGGGTTTGTTGCCATTGGCCGGGGGCATCGCCGGCCTGCTGGCTTGCGTGCGTGCCTTCTACGTCTCCGGCAAGGGCAGCTTGGCGCCCTGGGCGCCGCCGGTCCGTCTCGTGGTGTCAGGCCCCTATCGCTACACGCGCAATCCCATGTACATCTCCGTCGCGCTCATCCTTCTTGGCTGGGCGCTGTCGTTTGGCCTGTCGGGCCTGTACGTCTACATGATCGCGGTGGTCGTCGCGTTCCATTTGCGCGTGGTTTTCGGGGAAGAGCCATGGCTTGCACGCACGTACGGTGCGCGGTGGCACGATTACGCGCGGCGCGTTCCCCGATGGTTCGCATGAATCCGATGGAGTAGTACACGCCGTGCAGCGCCGCGCCGTTGCCGAAGTTCCGGAGCTTGGTGAAAACCTGGGCGCGACGGGCTGCTTTCGATGTCGGCGACGAGCCGCCCGCGCTCGAAGCCGGAGAGCCGCGCCCCGGCTGCCGGCCGAGGGTTTCCGATAGCCGACCGGCGAAGTCGGCCGAAGGTTATCGGACACCTTGACCGGCCAGAATCCGGGTCATTCGAATCGTCCGCGATGCTTGGCGGGCTGCGCGCCGCAGCCCAACCGCTGCATCGATCGGACACGACGGCAGGGAGTGCCATGCGCCATGACGAATCGGGCATCCGGAAACTGGTCCGGCGGGTACGGCTGACGGCCGCTGCGACGTTGCTGTGGGGCCTGGCGGCCTGCGGCGGTGGCGACGGCGGTTCGGGGCCGACGCTGACGGTGCAGGATGATGCCGCCTCGGCCAAGGTCGGCGGTGCCGCGGTGGGCATTCACGCGACGGTCGCCGGGTCGGCTCAAGCGCCGGGGTGGACGCTGTCCGGGCCGGGCTCGCTCAGCACGACCTCGGGCGCCGATGTGCAGTACCTGCCGCCCGATCCGTCCACCTACGACGCCGATGCGACAGTCGTCGTCACCGCCACGCTGGGCCAGCTGTCGCGCAGCGTGCAGATCGCGCTCGCCGCGCGCGACCTCGAGGGCAACCACTGGACGACCAGCCGCGAGCGCTCGATCACATGGCAGGCGGTGGCCCAGGCCAACGGCGTCTTCGTGGCGGTCGGTGAAAACGGCGGCCTCGCACGCAGCGCTGACGGCACGACCTGGACGGTCATCGATACCGAGGACGGTTCGAACTGGATCGGCGTCGCCTACGGCAACTCGACGTGGATGGCGGTAGCGCAGGGCGGGCAGGTCATGACCAGCCCGGACGGCGCGACCTGGACGCCGGCGACGGCGCTCTTTGCTGAAGGCGCATCCGAGGCGACGACCCTGGCGCAGCTGGCCTTCGGCGGCGGTCGCTTCGTCGCCGCGGGCGCGGACAGGACCTGGGTCGGCGACGGGCGCACCTGGAGCTCGTCGGCCACCGGGCTCGTGGCCGTCGCCTACGGCAACGGCGTCTTCGTCGGCGCGAATCCCGACGGCCTGTACGTGAGCGCCGACGGCGCGCAGTGGAGCCGCAGCGTGGCCCTCGACCCCACCACCCTGCTCACTGTCAAGAGCGTCGCCTTCGGTGACGGCCGCTTCATGGCCACGGACTTCTTCGACCAGACGCTGACCAGCACCGACGGCCGCTCGTGGAGCCTGTCGTCGACGCAGTTCCACGGCGTGGGCTGGCGCCTGGACTACGCGGCCGGGCAGTGGTGGACCGGCGTGGCCGATTCCATCTTCGGCTCGAGCGACGCCGGCGCCAGCTGGATCACCTACGAACTGCCAGGCAACCCGGCGTTGCTGCGCTTCGCCGCGAGTCCGCAGACCTTTGTTGCCGCCGGCCAGAGCGGCGAGCTCTGGAGCGGCGTGGACGCCTCGGGCCTGGTCGCGCGGACCGCACGCCGCGTGGGCGACGTCGCCGCGTTGGACTTCGCGCACGGCCGCCTGCTCGCCGCGACGGACGAAGGCCTCATGACCGGCACGCCGGCCGCCGCAGCCGCGGTGGCGTGGGAGGCTCCGTTGCAGCTGCAGCAAGGCCTGGACGTCGCCGCACCCTTGAGCATCGCCCACGACGCCGACGGCGTGGTGGTGGCCGTGGGCTACTGCTGGAACTACGCCGGCAACATCGTCTACAAGATCGCCCGCAGCACCGACGGCGTGACCTGGTCGGCGATCGACCTGGGCCATCCGTTCCACGGCGTGATGCACGTGATGCACGACGGCCAACGCTTCGTCATCGACGACACGAAGGGCGACGTGTACGCGAGCGCGGACGGGCTGTCGTGGACACAGACGGCCGTACTGCCGCTGCCTGCCGGCGTCGCCATGTGGCCGCTGGCCAGCGGCGGTGGCCGCTACGTCGTCGTCGGCACCCAGGGCTTCGTCGCGACCAGCACGGACCTCGCCAACTGGACGATCGCGCCGACCGTCAGCAGCGCCGGCGCGCCGCTCGCGTTCGGCGACGTCGCGTGGGACGGCCACGCCTTCGTCGCGGTCGGGGATGGCGGCATGGTGGCCACCAGCACGGATGGCCTCTCCTGGACGCTGGCGGGCTCGGCGACGAGCGAGCCGCTGTTCGCGGTCAGGGTGCTGGCGGATGGCCGCCGCGTCGCCGCCGGCGGCCACGGCGCACTCGAGTCCAGCCTCGACGGTGTGCATTGGATGCCGCACGGGCCGCGCACGTCGCAGGCCCTGCTCGCGATCGTCGAGGCGGGCGGCCAGCTGTTCGCGGCGGGGCAGGACGGCCTGGTCGAAGTCTCCGTCCGCTGACGCGATTCGGCCTGGAGCGATACAGGCGTCGGTCCGCTTCGAGCGACGCGAGGGGGATCCCCTGTGAATTCGAGCGGCGGGCGTTGCACCGCGACAGGGACGGAAACGCGATCGCCGTCGGCTCGCGAGTCTGGAGCACGCCTGCTGCGCCACTGCGCAAGTCCCATCCTGAAATCTGACGGCACTGCCGCAGGATGGCCGGCCAGGCCTTGGTATGCTGGGCCGATGAGCCCACGCCAACCGGTGAGATGCTTGTGAGCCCTGAACTCGATCTTCTGCTCCGTGCGCTTGAACCCGCATCCCAAGGAAACCTGGCGTGCCGGCTCCGCTTCGGATTGGCTTGTGTGCAACGTGTCGCGCATCTACTCGAGCGCGAGGACGCGCTGGCCAGTCTTGCTGAATTTCAAGCGATCGTGGAGCGCGGTGCGTACGACCAGGTGCAGCTGCTGGCATCGCGAATCGACGCGATTGCCAACACGCATCAGGGCTCGAAGTCACTGGATGGCGTCGGCCACGCAGCCGTGTCTGCAACGTACGCCGTGGTCAAGGCCATTGCCGGGCGCGCGCGGCCGGCGGCCGAGTACGCAGCTTACGCGAGCGTCTACGGCCAAGGAGGCTATGGGGCAACCTCGGACCCGTCGTCGTTCGAGCCGGAGCATGAATGGCAGGCCCTGCAATTGCGGCGCATCCTCGACAGCGAGTTTGCGCCGCGAGGCGGCCTGCCATGAAGGCGGGGCCGGCTCGAATGCGGGACGTCTTCCTATCGGGCTATCGCTGGAGGGACGGCAGCGTGACGATCGGCTTGGCCGCGTTGGGGCGGCACGCGGCCACTTCCCCTCGGTCACTGCTGTCTGCTCTGGGGTGTTCCGATGGATGGCCGGAGCTACGGTGCGCACGTTCCCATTGTTGTTTTGCCTGGTCCACGCGTTTGCCATTGCCGGCGAAGATCCGGCATTGGCAGAGACGGCCAGGCGCCTTCAGATGCCCGTCGAGGTTGTCAAGCAGCACTATCAGGCAGGATGCGACTCGGGCAGACCGAGCGAACAGTTCATTTGCGCAAGCTATGGCCTCACCGTGGAGGAAATGGCGCTCGAGCGCGTGTATGGGACGCTCGTGTCGGAACTCAAGGACAAGGGATCCGTCGCCAAGCTCGAGTCGGCTCAAAAGGCGTGGAGCGTCTTCAGGGACGCGGCGTGCGACTTCGAGGCCGACGGCTACTCGCGCGGCCGCGACCTCGACACGGTCGTTGCGGGCTGCAAGGCCAGCTACACCAAGGCGAGATCCGGGCACCTGAAGACATTCCTCGGGTGCGGCGAGCAATACGGTTGCCCTGGCTACAAGTGATTCGCCACAGGATCGGTGGCGGGGTCTGAACGCGGCCATGAGCTGTCGTCAGCGAATGGAGCGACCGCTCCCGGGCGCTGGGACAAGCGGATACGATGTCGCCCGTCAGCGTGGCGGAATGGTAGACGCACGAGCGCCACTCGTCCCCGCGAGGGGTGCAGGCTTCGACACCTGCCGCTGACAACCCTTGCCCGCCGGAGTGCCGCAGCTGGCCAGGAGCAGACTTTCCCTGACGTCTGCTCGACGCGGTTCGGACGGGAGACTGCCTTGCCGGGCGGAGATGGCGGGGCCTTCGTAGAGATCCTGGCTCGCGAAGAGTACGTCAGATGGTTGTTCCTCGCAGCAGCCACCGTCCTGGTTGCCTGGCTCATGGCCCTTCGGACCTAGGCAAGGGAACGGCGATCGACGCAGCGTCGATGAGATAAGCGATGGTCCGCTTTCTGGCCTCGTGAGTCGAGCCCTCGGTTTCCGGTTGGGGTCCGCCAGCGGCACCTGGGCCATCGTCTGCGGCTTTGCGCTGACCAGCACGCCGGCCCGCAGCCGCCTGACAAGCGCGCCCGCACGTCACGATTTCATCGGCCGCAGCGCTTCCGCTTGACCTGCGTCAAACGGCGTGCGAGCGGCGCTCAAGGACGCGGGGGTGCATGCCGAACTCTTGCAGAGCCAGGCCGCTTGGCCGGCGCCTTCATCGAGAGAGCCATTCCGACCATGCGAGCCGACAGCGACACCCACCGCACCAGCCTGCCCGACCTCCGTCGCACCGGAGATGCCTACATGCTGGCGGCCACGGCGCTGGGCGCGGTCGGCCTCGCCTGGCTGGGCCTGCGCTTCGACCAGGCCGTGCTCGCCGGGACGCTGGCGTCTGCGCTGCTTGCGGCCGCCGGGATGCTCTTCCTGATCGCGCGCGGCAGTTGGTTCAACTCGGTGGCCTATCCGATCCTTTCGGCCGCGGTGGTGGCCGCTCAGATCCACGTCACCTCAGGCCGGGCGGAATACCACTTCGGCGCATTCGTGGTGCTGGCCTACGCGCTGGTCTACCGCCATTGGCTGCCGATCGTGACCACGGCGGGCGCGATTGCGCTCCACCATGTGCTGTTCGATCGACTCCAGGCGCGTGGCTACCCCGTCTGGTGCCTCGCCAGGCCCGACCTGCTTGGCGTGCTGGAGCAGCTGACCTACCTGGCGTCACAGGCTGGCTTCAGCATCGTCATCGCGCGCCAGATGCGTCGCGAGTCGACGCTTGCCGCGGAGCTCGACAGCATCACCGGCGGCTTGTCGGCCACGCCGGGCCGGGTCGACTTCACGCACCTGCAGGCCCGGCCGCGGACGGAGGCGGGCGGGCGCCTGCTGTCCGTGCTGCGGACAGTGCGCGACGCGACCTCGCTCGCGCGCGGCATCGCGATCACGGTCAGCCGCGGCTCCGACGAGATCGCCTGCGGCAATCAGGACCTGTCGCAGCGAACGGAACAGGCCGCGGCCGACCTGCAGCGAACGGCCGCCGCACTGGAGCAGATGACTGCGACGGTGCGCCAGTCATCGGACACCGTCGTGATGGCGTCCCAGCGTGCCAACGAGGCGGCATGCCGGGCGGCCGAGGGCGAGGTTGCCGCCGACCAGCTTGCCGGCAGCATGCAAGCGATCAGCGAGGCGTCGCGGCGCGTGTCCGAGATCACGACGGTGATCGACGGCATCGCGTTCCAGACCAACATCCTCGCGCTGAACGCGTCCGTCGAGGCGGCACGCGCCGGCGAATCGGGGCGCGGCTTCGCGGTCGTCGCCAGTGAGGTGCGCAGGCTCGCCAAGCGGGCCGCCGAGGCGTCCAAGGAGATCACCACGCTGATCGGCAAGTCGTCCGAGCAGGTCGAGCGCGGCGTGGCCGTCGGTGCACAGACACGACAGGCGCTGGGCGGCATCATCGAGCAGGTGCGGCAGGTCAGCACGCTGCTGACCGAGGTCTCGACGGCAGCGACCGAACAGACCGTCGGCATCGCGGAGCTGAACCGCTCGGTCGCCGCGCTGGACCAGGCGACACAACGCAATGCGGCCCTCGTGGAGGAGTCGGCGGCCGCCGCCGATGGCCTGCGCGACCAGGCGGGCATGCTGGCGAGCGCGATGGCCTCGTTCGAGACCGAACCCGTGCGCGCGCCCTGACCGGGCTCGCGGCTGAATCCCCGGCGGACCGACTGCATCGCGGTCGCCTCCGGCCGTGCGCGGACAGAGGCGGGCACGCGCGGACGCCTGGTTGCCGGCCAGCGATCGCCCCGACGGCGGCCAACATCGTCGTTTCGGTCGACCCAGGCAGAGAAGCGGGCGGAGTCGGCGACCCAAGGACGGTTCTTCGGGATACCAGGGCCCGGGGATGTTGAAATCGATGCTGGTCTTCCTGGTGGCCGTTGCCTCCGCTGCCTGTCTCGTCCTCTTGAGGAATTGGGCAACGGGCAGAAGGGGTTGAGCGATGGCTTCCGCGACGACCGCTCCGGCGATGCAGGTCAACGTCGAAGGTCGGCCACGACCGGCCGCTCACGGACGACTGCCGCCGCAATGAAGACCCAAGCCGCGAGCCATTGACCATGACCCTGCCGACGAAGAACAGCCGTCCCATCGAGGTCGACGAAGTGCCATTGCGGTACGCGGTGTCCCTGTCGAAGGCGAACGAGGCCGGTCTGCATCCGATGAATCTCACGGTTCAGATCCGGACAGGCCGGGGCCGGATCCTGAAGGCGCACGGACTCTTCACACGCGACTTCTGGCTCGACTTCCCGGAGCTCGAGGCCTCGGATAGGTATCCGGTCCTGAAACCGGCGGACGTCGCTGCCGTCGTGCGCCTTGCTCGTGCCAGAGGATGGAATCCAGCCGAGTCCGGGCCGCCGTTTCTCCTCGAGATCGGTTCTGCTGCCCTGCAGAGGTGAACGTCCGCGATCAGCCGACCAGTTCGCTGCACACGATGTCCGCGACGGTGCGTCGGCGGAAGCCGCGGCGGTTTCGTCCGCTTTGTGCCGATTCAGTGGCGGCCGACGGCCATGAGCCGACGTCCACGGACGACGGCTTTCCGGCGATGCAATCGGACAAGCGCCGTTCCGACAGCGGGCTCTACCGGCGACGGCTTCCGCTGCATCGCGGCGCCGATTCCTCGGCGCTCGGCCGTGAGCATCCCTAGAACGCGGGCGGGCCGGGCCCTTCCTGCGCCGCGGCCTCCTGCGCCGCCTCCCGGGCTTGCCCTGGCGCGTCGTCGATCCCCAGCTCGATCCACCCGCACGAAGCGCAGGCGGCAAGGATCAGCATCCCCGCGCCGATCTGGGGTAGATCCGGCATCACGCGCTCTAGACGGTCGATGAACCCATCGAGCCCGCGGCCAGACGCGCCGGGAGGGACTCCGTCCCGAATCCTTGTGCGGATCAGGGGCAGTCGTCGGATGATTTGCTTGCATTTCATGTGCGTGTGTCCCGTCATGTGCTGGTGGACGCGCCGCGCGACGCGCACGACCGCATTCGACAAAGCGGAATCCAGGACGCAAAGCGGACATGCAGGTCGCCTGGACCGAATGCCCGCCCGTGCGAGAAGGACACGACCAGGGGGCGTTTCCCCCTGGGATCGAGTCGGCATGTCCGGATCTCCTTCCTCAGCGCGTATCTCCTTGCAGGACGCCCGTGTCGCGGCATCCGGGAGCCTGCATGGATTGGTATTGGAAGGCGCTGTTGACGGCGTTGTCGGTGCTCGTGTTGACCAAGCTGGGCCAGCGCGCGGGACGCCATGCGGCCGGCCTTGTCACGGCGCTGCCTACCACCACGGCGCCGTCGCTGCTCTGGCTTGCTGACGAGCACGGGCCCGCCTTCGCGGCCCACTCCGCCATCGCGAGCGTCGGGGCTTGCGGGATGCTCGCCGCCTTTGCGTTCGCCTACGCCCACGCGGCGCGCCGGCGCGGCGCGCTCGCGGCGCTCGGGATCGCGCTGGCAGCTTGCGCGATCGCCGCACTGCCCGCCACGGCTGCCTCGGTCAGCCTGGCGGCAAGCGCGGGGCTTGCGCTGGCCGCAGTCACCATCGTCAGCCGCACGCTGCCGCGTGGCCAGCCCGAGGCGCTGGAGGCGGCACCACTTCCCGCGTCCGTCTGCGGACTGCTGTCCGGCGTCGTCGCGGCCCTCGCTGCGGCCGCCTCGCCAGTGCTCGGCAGCCTGGGTTCGGGGATCCTGGCTTCCATGCCGGTGACCGGGGCGGCGCTGGCTGCGAACGCCCATGTGGCTCGCGGCCCGGGCGGCGCGCAGCAGTTCCTGGGCGGCTACGTCCGCGGGTTGTTCGCGCGCGCGGCATTCGGAGTCGTATTCGCACTCGGTGTGTCGCCCTGTGGTGCGTGGATGGCCGCCGGTCTTGCGAGCTTGGCAGCGATGGCGCTGGCCGTGGTGGCCCGCGCGCCGGCACCGCTGCCGCAACGGGGCCCCTTCTACGGCAGAGCTCGCCACCGGCCGGCGGGACGCGCCGCGAGCGAATCGCCCGTGTCGCTGCGTCCGCGTCGACAGGAGGCGCGGCGCTGCACGGTGGATTGATCGACGCCCAACGCACGGCCAGCGGCGATGGCGGCGGCCAGGCTCGCAAGGTCGCGGCAACTTGTCGCGCCCCGAGGCGGCGCTCCCGGGCCCGACGAGACCAGGAAAAGTTCAGGCGCCGTGTCCGGAACCGGGACGCCATCGCGTTCAGTCCATTGAGCGCCTCGATGCCGGGCGCCGCTTTCCCGCAATCACAGGGTCGACATGCCGTCATCTCGCCTCATGGGCACTGTCCGGGCCGGTCCTCAACTCGCCGCCCGGCGCAGCGCCGCCGCTGGCGGCCTCGCCCTGCTGTTGGGCGCAGCTGCGCCGGCCTCGCCGCAGGACACCCCGTCCACGCCGCCGCCCGCGATCTCGCTGGTGGCACGCGTCATCGCCAGTGGTCTGCAGGGCGCGCATGGGCTCGCCCAGGTGGGGCGCTTTCACGCGGGCGGGCCCTTCGTGACCAACGCCGACTTCCTGCTTGGCACCCAGCCGGGCCACGTGCTGGATGCGCCGCGCCTGCTGGTCACGACGGACGCCGGTGGCGGCGCGGTCCTGTCCATCGATCCGGCCGCAAACGACCTGCGCGCGCCAACCGACCCCGCCACGCTCTCGCGTCGCGTCCGCGCGCCCCTGCAGCTGTTCAGCATGGCGTTGCCCGCGTTCGGCAACGCTGTGCACAACGGCGGCGCCCGTACTGCCGCCGAGGGAGCGGTCGCGAGCCCGCGCTACCTGTCAATCAACAACGCGTTCGGCCGGCCCTGGATCGCGAACGCGCCGCGCGGCCTGCAAGGTGATGGCACCGTCAGCGTCACCGATCCTGACGGCGCGCCGCTGGCCAACGCACCCAATGACGAGGCTGGCGGCGTCTTCGCCGGCAATCGCACGCCCCGCATCGGCGCGGCGACGACCATGCATGGCGGCTGGTTCGCATCGCATTTCGAGCGCCGGCCCAGCGCGCAGCTGACGCCGGGCAGCCTTGCAAGCGGTGCCTTCGGCACCGCGTTTCTCGGACCTTCACCGGACGGCACCGGATTCGCGGTCTTTGCCGCCGTCACCGGCACCGGGGCAGTGACACAGGTGCACGTGCGCGACGGCGTGGACGGCATCGCGCCGCCCGGCACGATCGCCCTGCAAGGCAGCGACCCCGGCGCGGTGGGGATGGCGTTCCAGTGGGTACCGCGCCGCGCGCTGTTCGTCGCCGAAGCGGCACGCGACCAGATCGCCGTGCTCCGCCTCAAGGACGACGGCCGCCAGTTCGTCCTCGATGGCGTCGACCGCCTGCGTTCGCCCTGGTTGCGACATCCCGTCGACCTGGCCCCTGCGGTGCCCGAGGTCGCCAGCCCGCGCTTTGCGAGCAACACCACGCTGTCCGGGGACTCCGACCTCTACGTCGCCAACCAGGGCGACGGCTCGCTGCTGCGGATGTCGCGCAGCGGCGTGGCGATTGCCCGGGCCGTGCTCACGTACGCGGACGGGCGCGGCCTCGGCGCGGGGGCCTTGCGGGCGATCGCGGTGTCGTCGGACGCCCAGGCAATCTGGGTCATCGCCCACGCGCCGGGTGCCAGCGGCGACCAGCTGTTGGAGTTGCCGGCCTTCGATGCGCAGGGCCCGTTCCGCGCCAGGCAGGACACTCTTGCCGTGACGTTGCCGAGCAGCAGCACGGAGAGTGGTGCCCGCTTGTTCACGCGCACCTTCGACGCGCAGACCGGCCTGGGCCCGCGTTTCAACGCGACGTCGTGCGAAAGCTGCCACGCGCAGGGCCTTGGCGCCAGTTCGAACGAGGAATTCTTCGCCCGGCGCGTGGCGCGCATGGATCCGCGCAGCGGTCGGCTGATTCCCATCGACGGCCGCCAGAGCATGGTGGCGCCGCGGCGATCGCGGACCCAAGCCGGCCTGCTGCCGGCGCCTCGCGAAGCCAACATCGTCTCGCTGCGCATGCCGTTGTCCCTCGTCGCCGCCAGGCGCATCGACGAGATCGACGACGCGGCCATCGAGGCCCAGGCGGTGGCCAAGGGCGACGGCATCCATGGCCGCGTGCACCGTGTCGCCGACGCGTCGGGCACCACGCGCATCGGGCGCTTCGGATGGAAGGCCGATGTCGTGACGCTGGACGAGATGGTCGCCGCCGCCTTCGCCGACGAACTGGGCATGCCCAGCCTCCTGGCGCCGCGCCCACCGCTGCAGGTGCTCGACGATGGCGCGATGGCCCACGCGGTCGCGGCCTTTCTGCGCGGCAAGCCGGTGGCCCGGCAAGACGCGCGCGCCGGCCTGCAGGCCGAGACGCAGGAGCGAGCGCGATGATCGCGATCGGCACGGCGTCGATGAAGCGCCTCGTTGGCGGACATCTGCCCGGGCTGGGGGCGGCCGCCGGCCTCGCGCTGGCGGCGGGATGGATCGGCGCGGGCCTGGGCGATCCGCTCGCCCGCAATCCGGTGCTGGTCTCGATGCTGCTAGGGCTTGCGGTCGGCCTGACCTTCGGCTGCCCGCCCAGCCTGCGCCCCGGCCTGGACTTCACGAAGCGCACGCTGCTGCGCCTGGGCATCGTGCTGCTGGGCTTTCGCACCACGGGCGCGCTTCTGGTCGACCTCGGGCCTGTGCCGATCGCCATCGCCGCGTCGGAGCTGATGATCGTGCTGCTGGCCGTGCGCTGGGCGGCCCGGCGCCTGTTCGGTCTGGACGCCGAACTCGCGCTGCTGGTCGCAGCGGGTTCCGCCATCTGCGGAGCAGCGGCCATCCTGTCCTTTGCCTCCATGCGCAAGGAGCGCGATCGCTTCGCGGGTCCTGCGGTCACGCTGATCACGCTCGCAGGCACGGTGGCATTGCTGGCATACCCGTTGATGTATGCCCGCGACTGGCTGCCGGGGCTCGACGAGAGAAGCTTCGGCGTGACCGTCGGCGCCAGCATCTTCGAACTTGCCCAGGTCTACGGCGCATCGGCAAGCGTATCCGAGGATGCGCTCAACGTCGCGACGCTCGTCAAGCTCACCAAGGTCCTGATGCTGATCCCGCTGCTGCTGGTCGCAGGTCGGAGCGAACCGCCCCGAGCCGAACCCGGGCAGCGGCGGCGCATGCCGATCCCATGGTTCATCCTCGGCTTCCTGGCCGTCATGACGGCCAACTCGATGGTGACGTTCCATCCGCAGTGGCGCAGCGCCATGCTCGGTTCGAGCCAATTCCTGCTGATGATGACGACCGTCGCACTCGGGCTCACCACCTCGCTGGCGGCCTTGCGCGCTGCCGGTGGCGGAACGCGGCTGCTTCTGATGGGCGTGTTCGCGTTGATGGTGTCCGGGGCCGCCGCATACCTGCTGACCCGCACGCTGACCCCCGTGCCATCGGCGTCGCTGTCGAGCAACGCGGGCCGTGGCGGAGAGGCGGGCGTCGTCATCGCGGGCGCGAAGGCCTTTGATGATGTCGGCTGCGGCAAGTGCCACGTCCCCTCCCTGCATGGCGCCGCGGGCCAGGTGCGGATCTATTCGGACCTCCTGCTCCATGACATGGGGCCCGGACTGGACGACAAGATCGTGCAGGGCGACGCGGGTGGCGCCGACTGGCGTACGACGCCCCTGGTGGGACTCGGCACGCATGACCGCTACCTGCATGACGGACGCGCCGACACGTTGCGCGACGCGATCCTGGCCCATGGCGGCGAGGCTGAGATCGTGCGCCAGCGCTTCTTCGACCTGGACGACGCGCAGCAGCGCGAAATCCTCTCGTTCCTGCGCTCGTTGTAGCCGCGCCGGGTTCAAGTTCGCGGCTCGGAATGATCCGAGGTCGGAATGTGCAATGGCGGGTTGAGCGCGCCGCTCGCTAGCGTTGCAGCAGGTGCGCCAGGATGAGGCGCGCCTTTTCCCAATCCCGCCGGACGGTGCGGTCAGTGAGGCTCAGCGCTTCACCGATCTCGGCGTCGGTCATGCCGGCGAAGTAGCGCATCTCGACCACCTGGGCCAGGCGCGCGTCCATGCGAGCGAGTTCCTCCAGAGCCGCGTGGATGTCCAGGACTTCCTCGGCTTCCTGCGCCAGCGAGCCGATGAGTTCGCTGCCCAGCGTGACATGGCTCACGTCGCCACCGCGGCGCTCCGCGCCGGTGGCGCGGGCCGCGTCGACCACGATGGAGCGCATCACCGCCGCCGAATACGCCAGGAAGTGCGCCCGGTCGCCTGGCGTCAGGCCGTCGCGCTGCTTGAACTTCAGGAAACACTCGTTGACAAGCGCGGTGGTGTCGACGATGCCGTCGCGCGCATGGCGGTTCAGTCGCCTGTGCGCAATCTGGCGCAATTCTGGATAGAGAACGGCGAACAAGCGGTTGAGCGCCTCGCGATCTCCCCCGCGCGCGCTCGCGATCAGCTGTGTGACTTCTCCCATTCGGGCAATGGTAACGGGCCGGAATTGCTTGCGCTGGATGTCCGGATTTTCGATCGTTCCCGTTCATTCAGGTGGACATCCCCAAACCTGCAAGGAGAACCGTCGTGTCCCTGCCTCGACCCTGGGCGATCCTCACCCTGTGCCTGATCGCCATCTTTGTCATCTTCGGCGCGCCGGCCGACTACCCGCCCGCCGTGCACTCCCTGATCGTGTCTGTCGCGCTGCTGGCAAGCCTGGCGGCTCTCTGGTTCGCCGGCGCGTCCTCGTTGATCCGTTCCGGTGCGGATGACACCTTGCGCCTGCTTGCCGCGGGCGCTGCGCTGCTGGTGGCGCCCTTCATCTTGTTCGGTCTGCTGCCAGGCGCCGGGCCGCCGCGCGAGCAGCCGGTGCAGGATAACGAACTGCGTTTCCTGCTGCTGGCCATCGATCCGATGTGCGTCGGCGCGGGCCTGCTGTTGCTCAAGGAGGCGTCAGGGGGCGCCGGCGATCGCCTTTATGGCAGCGTCGGCCTGGCGGCCATCTGGCTGGCCACGCCGCTGTACGTGACGTTCGCCCTGGTGCAACGCGTTGACTACGTGGCCGTGGATCTGGGTTACACCTGGGCTGCGTCGGTGTCGGGTCGCCTGCGCGAACTGACGGCGCTGGACTCGCTGTCGATGGCCGCACTGTTCCTGGGGAGCTCGCTCACCTACATCGCGACGGCCGCATTCGCGCGTTCATTGATGCGCGTCGGCTGGCTGAGCCGCGGCGCTGCCGGGAGCGTGCAGATCGTGAGCGGCTTGGGCCTGGCTTTTCTGCTGGCGCGCGGGTTCGCGTATCCCAACCCGCATGCCGCGTTCTCGCACTGGTACACGGTGCCGGGATTCATCGCAGGCATACCGGCTGTGCCTTGGATCCCGCTTTGCGCCATCGGCGTGCTGATGCTGCGACGCATCGGCCTGGAGCGGGCCGCGATGGCCGCGGCGGTCAATGCACCAACACGTCACGCTCCGCCGTCAGTGCCGACCTGAGCGACGCGTTGTCCGCCCCGGGCGGCAACTGCGCCAGCGCCGCGTTCACCAGCCGAAGTGCCATCTTGGGTCCGCCCAGTTTCCGCAAGACCCGAGACTGGTTCAGGGCGGCTCGCCCGATGCGCCGCGGGTCGGTATGCGAAGACTGCAGGAGCGCCAAGTAGCGCTGGCCCACGCCATACGAGCACTGCAAGTCGCCGTACTGCGGCAGCCGGGTGGAGATCACCTCCAGCAAGTCCAGCCAGTCGTCCGTGCGGCCCTTGAAGCGCGCCTCCAGCTCGTCGAACTTGGCCTCGAGCAGTCGGCTGAAGCCGTCAGGTTGGCGCAGCTTGTCGGGGTCGGCCGTCACGGCCACCGACAGGATCTCCACCAGCATGTCCTGTACCGCCGCCTCGCGCTGTACCCAGCGCTCAGCCAGTCGTTGCGCCTCGCGCGCTTCGGCCGCCTGCCAGAGCGCCACCCCCAGGCCGCCACTCAACGCCAGCACTGCGAGCGCCGTGGCGCCCACGCCGGCGCGGTGGCGTGCCACGAAGCGTGCAGTCAGGTACGCGCGACCCGGTGGCCTTGCCGTGACCGGGTGGCCGTCGAGGTGCCGACGCAGGTCGTCGGCCAGAGCCTCGACGCTGGAGTAGCGCTCGGCGCTGTCCTTGCGCAGCGCCTTGGCAACTATGGCATCGAGGTCGCCGCGCAGTTCGCGCCGCCGCGCGGGATCGACGGTCGCATCGCTCATGCGCGGGACGCTGGCGCGCGCTATCGCCTCCTCCAGCTCGGCGGCGCTACCGCGGCGCAGCTGGTAAGGCATGCGGCCAGTCAGCACCAGGAACGCGACCACGCCGATGCTGTAGACGTCCGTGGACACGCCTAGCGGCTCGCCTCGGATCTGCTCCGGACTGGCGAAGGCGGGGGTCAGTGCACGGCCCGACACCTCAGTGAGCGCCGTTTGCTCGACGACGCCGTTGTCGATCAATCGGGCGACGCCGAAGTCGAGCAGCTTCACATGCCCTTGCGGCGTGACGACGATGTTGTGCGGTTTCAGGTCGCGGTGCACCACGAGTCGCGCATGGGCGTGCGCGACGGCATCGCACACCTGCAGCAGCATCGCCAGTCGTGCATGGACGCTGGCGTTCGCACGCTCGCACGCCAGGTCGATCGGTTGGCCTTCCACCAGTTCCATGGCGAGCCAAGGCCGTCCCGCGCCATCGAGCCCTGCGTCGTAAAGCCGGGCGATGTGCGCGTGCTCCAGCGTGGCGAGGATGTCCCGCTCGCGCGCCAGGCGCTCCGCGAAGTGGCCGCCCCAGGTCCAATGCGGCAGCTTCAGTGCGATCTCGCGCGCCGGCCGGGCATCATCGCGACGTGCGCGCCAGACGGTGCTCATGCCGCCCTGGCCCAGAGGCGCGACGATGCGCCAGGGGCCCACCAGGGTTCCCACTTCCGGCTCCGCGAAGGCGCCGGAAGCGGGTGGCAGCCCTTGCATCAACGGCGGCAGCCTGCCCAGGAAGTCGTCACTGTCGACGTCAGCCTGCCGTGACAGGATGTGCTCGACCGCCGAGCGGCGTGTCGGCTCGAGGTCCGTGCGCGCTTCGAGCCAAGCACCGCGAGCTGCCGCGGGCAGCGCAAGCGCCTCGTCCAGCAAAGCGCTGATCGCAGGCCAGTCGCTTTCAAGCTCGTTGATTTTCATTTGCATCCCTGCTGAACGGATTCGATCTCCTACGCCGGACATTTTCATCCTCGCGGGCCGGCCGCGCAATTGCGCCGCGAGCTGCGCGGCGATCTCCCTGCCCACGGTCGAAGCGACCTCGAGTGGACCGCTGGCCAGGTCCTACGCCGTTCCGGTCGCCCGAGTCACGCCCCGGCGGATATTCTCAGCGGCTGTTTCGCAGTACTCGATCGCTCCGACCGCTGCCAGGCAGCACGGGGCCAGGAGCTGACCTCGGCCAACGTTCAGTTTCGGGTAACCTAGCTCGATGACGAAAGCGCTTGTTGCCGGCTTCCTATTGGCCATGCTCACCCAGGGCGTCTTCGCGGGCGACGGAGCATGCGAAGAGGCTGGCAAGCGAGCCCACGCTAACCCGACGCTACTTGTTCCACGCGTCTGCTTCGTCGTGACAGACGGGCCACGCCTCTTCCTCTATTCAGCGCCGGACAAGGCGTGCAGGCTGGCAGACAAGTTTGTGATCGCCGGCGATTCACTAATTGGATATTCTGAGTTCGAAGGCTGGACTTCTGTGATGTTCACTAAGCCAAACGGTGATCCAGTCATGGGTTGGGTGCGCAGTGAGCGGCTCCGAGCAAAGGGCACGCTTGGTGGCCAATAGGCCGCCCGACGGTGGCGCGCATGCATCGTCTCGCCCGCAACCGGCCACAAGCGGTCTTCGGTGAACGTCCGCTTCGCGGTTCCATGGCCACGTCGCCACGGCTTGGTCTCTAACTTGCTGAGAAGATGGGTCAGCAGAAGCGACATTCGGCATCGAAGCTGATCGAGCTCGCCTTGGCAGGCATCCTGGCTGGTCTGCTGCTGGCCATGATCCATGCGAAGCTTCATGCGCCATTCATCGGGGCCAGCATCTTTTGGAGCTTGGCAGTGTGGCTACCTTCGGCAGCCGTGGCGTTCGGATGCCTTCGGCAGAAGCCGATTGCACAGCTTCTCGGGTGGACTATCCTTCTCGTCGAGATTGCCTTAATCGCTCACGGCTGACGTGCGTCCATGACGCTTGAGGCGCGCTTTCGGCCATACCAGCCGCTCCGGAAGCCAGCGACCGGATTGCAAGCCCAAGCCTCAATCCATTGAAATGACACTGCCGAAGAGGAACAGCCGTCCTATCGAGGTCGATTCAGTGCCGTTGCGGTACACGGTTTCCGTGTCGAAGGCGGGAGAGGCCGGTCTGCACCCAATGAGTCTCACGGTTCAGATGCGAACAGGTCGCGGCCGGATTCTGAAGGCGCATGGACTATCGACCTTCGGAACTGCGAAGAGGAGTTGACATTGTTTCAACACGGTGAGTGAGCTGCTTACGGCGCGACACGGCCATTACCGGCCGGTTGCCGAGCGAGCAAGGCATCATCTACACCGTCACTTGACGAACCACAAATGGCCTCGGCGGGAATGCGACCCTATGCTCCTCGCGAGGTCGCTCTTCTCGAGGCACTGAACCAGACCACCGGGAGTTTGCAATGGAAAGCATCGGCCGCGATCTGACTGAAATGCAGCGCACGCCATTGGCGGACGCGCACGTCAGGGCCCTGCGAGGAGCGGGCACGGAAGTGGACTACCGCGCTGGAATGCTCCTCGCACGACATGGCGATCCGATGGATCGCTTCACGTATGTCGTGGACGGCGAGGTCGAAGTGGTCAATCCGTTCACCGACGAGCGCTTCATGCCGTTCACGCTCGGCCCGACGCAGTTCATGGGCGGGATCGGCTTCCTGAGCGGCGGCTCCTGGTCGATGCCCATGCGCGCCGCCTGCGATACCCGGGTGATCGAGGTGCCCCGTGCCGCGATGCTCCGTCTGATGTCCGAAATCCCCGAGATGTCGGACCACATCATCACGGTACTGGCTGCCCGACATCGCCGGCAACTGGAGGTCGGCTGGAGTGCCTTGGCGCTGGTGGGCGAGGAAATGGACCGCGATGTGCAACGCGTCGCCGAATTCGCGAGTCGCAACCATTTGCCATTCGCCTCCTACGCGCTCGGGAGTGCCGAGGCCGGGCAGCTCGCGGTGGCGTGCGGGATCAGGACGGATCGACCGACCGTGATCTTCGGGCGCGACCAGGTGGTGACCGATCCGACACCGGAGAAGGTCGCCCGGCTGTTCGGCCTGAGCTACGACCTCCCTGAAGAGGATGCGTTTGAAGTGGTGATCGTCGGTGGTGGCCCGGCGGGCGTTGCCGCCGCCGTGTACGCCGGAGCCGAAGGCCTGAAGGCCCTCGTGGTGGAGGATGTCGCCATTGGGGGGCAGGCTGGGATGTCGAGCCGAATCGAAAACTACATGGGCTTTCCGACAGGCATTTCCGGCGCGGACCTGGTCTGGCGCGGCGAAGTGCAGGCCATGAAGTTCGGAACCCGCTTTGTCACGCCGCGGCGCGTGGTCAAACTGGAGCGCCTGGCGGACGGCGCCTTTTGCAGTACGTTCGAGGGCGGTCAGCGCGTCCGGGCCCGAGCCATCGTCGTCGCCACCGGGGTTCATTACCGGCGTCTTCAACTCGATCGCGCGGCCGAATTCGAAGGTGCGGGCATCTACTACGCGGCCACTGAGAACGAGGCGCGCTTCTGTCGAGATGCAGAAGCCGTGGTCATCGGCGGGGGCAATTCGGCGGGTCAGGCCGCCATGTTCCTGAGCCGCTTCGCTCGCCACGTCCGAGTGCTCGTCCGCGGCAGCTCTCTGGCCGCGTCCATGTCGAACTACCTGTCCAGCCGGCTCCAGGCCAATCCGAAGATCTCGATCGAGTACGCGCGCGAGGTCACGGCACTTCACGGCACGGCCAAGCTGGAGGCAGTCACGATCCGCGACTTCCATGATGGCGCGACACGCCAGGTCCCGGTCTGCGGTGTCTTCGTGATGGTCGGCGCAGCACCGAACACCGAATGGCTCACGGGACTTGTCGACCTGGACCCGAAGGGCTTTGTCATGACGGGCGAGGCGGTCGGCGGCAGCTCGCCGTACGCCACGTCGGAGCCCGGCATCTTTGCGGTCGGCGACGTCCGGGCCGGCTCGGTCAAGCGCGTCGCATCGGCCGTCGGTGAAGGCTCCGTCGTGATCTCGACGGTGTGGGACTATCTCAATGCGCCGCAAACGCCTTGACAGCGACCACGATGCTTGTCCTGGTCCAACGTCACACCGGACTCGGTGTGTGGCAGCAGACGGCCAGGAGCGGACGGTTATCGATCACGTGCCTCGCCAGCGCATTCGAGCGCTGACTTCGCCCTCGCCGCTCAGAAGTCGTACACGTGTTCGACCCGCAGCGCGGGATCGTGGTCGACGTCGCGCAGCAGGGTGCCCAGGCGCGCGATCGGGAGCGCCAGGACGCTGCGTTCGCGGCCGGGCATGGTCAGGATGGGTTGTTCGAACAGGACGCGCGCCGGTGTCGCGGGCCGCCAGGCCATCGGGACGAGCAGGCTCACCAGCACCTCGCCGTCGTTGCCGGCGATCTCGCGGAAGTCGGCGTGGTTGGCGGCGAGCCAGCGCGAATAGGCGGTGAAGCCCTCGTAGCGTGGGAGCGTGGCGAGCGTCTCGTGGCCGCCGGCCTGGAGCACGACGAAGTCGGGGTGGCCGACCGGGTCGCGCGGGGGCGGCGATGTCAGCACCACGGCGGTCACGGGCTTGGGCGGGTCGTAGATCGAGTGCGTCGCCAGCTTGATCAGCTGGCCATAGCCGCTCTTGACCAGCAGCTCGGTGGTCAGCAGGAAGCGGCGCTCCCAGCGGCGCACGAGGTTGGGGCCGTGGGTCGGCACGTCCGACCACAAGGCCTTCAACTCGGCGCCGAAGTTGAACAGATACCAGGGGTCGACGCGGATGAAGTCGACGTAGCGCTGGGCATAGGCCGCGGCGAAGCGCTGCTCGGGCACCGGCTCGCGGCCGGACACCGTGGCCTCGGCGAGGCGGCCGATCGTGTGCTCGTAGACGCCTTTGAGCGAGTACTCGACCGTCGTGCTGGTGCCGATGACGCAGATCATCAGGTGGTAGCCGCCGTTGAACGGAAAGCGCGAGACCTCGTGCGTGACGGCGCCGTAGGCCTGCCAGAACTGGCCGATGTGCGCGAACAGCGGGAACGCGCTGACGCGCTCGCCGCCGGCCAGGTAGTGCGCGTATTCGGCCGGGCTGTGCACCAGGAACCATTCCGGGAAGGTCAGGAAGGTCTGGTCGGGCGGCCGCCGATGCTCGGGCGGCGCGGTGAGCGGGCCCGAGGCGGCGACCGCCGGCGCGACGCCCGCGGTCGGCTCCGTGGCCAGCTTGAGGCCAGCCGCGCCCGCGGCCGCACCCGCACCCGCGAGCGCGCAGGCCCCCACGAGCGCGAGCGAGCGGGCGAGCCCCCGCGCGCGTGACGCGAGCGCGCGCGCCAGCGCTGCGGTGCGCGTCACGCGGACACCGCCTTCGCGGCGGCGCGGGTGCCCGCCACGCCGTCGGCGCGGCGCACGAAGCACAGCAGCGTGTTGTCGGTCGGGTCGTTGTCCTGCAGGATGCGGAGGCCCGAGTCGTCGAAGCCGGCGTCGTCCAGGCGCTGCACCCACGTGGCCACCGGCTCGAACAAGCGCAGCTCGGCGGCGTTGGTCTCCCAGGTCTCGGCCAGGCCCGCGTTGAAGACGGTATGGGCCAGCGAGACGATGGCGCGCAGGCTCTCGTCGCGCACGTCGTGGTCGCGCACGATGAACACGCCGCCCGGGCGCAGGACGCGCCGGATCGACGCGAGGAACGGCCCGAGCTTGTCCACCGTCATGTGGTGCAGGCCGACGTAGCAGCCGACGAAGTCCAGGCTCTGGTCGGCGATGGCGTCCGGCAGGGGCGCGTAGTCGTCCAGCGGCAGCTGCGTGCCGAGCCTGGCGAGCTGGCCGCGTTCCATGATGTCGGGCGGCGAGAACGATTGCGGGCGCTCGTCGATGAACCATGTCGGCCCCTTGATCTGCAGCGCCGACGCCAGGCCGCGGAAGTAGCGGCCCTTCGAGCCGATCTCGGCATAGCCCGTGAACTGGCGGCGCGGGCCCAGCACCTGCAGCGTCTGGCGCGTCATCTCCTGCTTCTGCCTGACCAGCGAGGGCAGGGCGTGCGTGAGGTCGGCCAGCAGCGGCTTGACGCTGCCGAACTCGCGCTGCACATGGCGGTAGACGCTCTCCTCGTCGCGATGCAGCTGGCAGGCCTGGCGGATCAGGTGGTGCAGCCGGTCCTCCGGCACCGTGCGGAAGACCGCCTGCAGGAAGCGGTAGAAATCGTCGGACAGGTGGACGTCGCCGAACACCTGGTGGAATTCGCTGGTGAAGCGCGGCGCCGGCGCGGGCTGCGCGCGCTCGAGCCAGGCGCGGTAGTACTTGTCCCACAGCGAGTTGGTGAAGCGGAAGTGCGGATCCATCTCCCACTTGAACGCGAAGAAGTCGGCCGCCTGCGGATACGCGCGGTGGAACTGCTCGACCGTGGCGTGCGGCTGGTAGGGCAGGTAGTAGCTGCCGCCCACCGAGGTGACGGCGTCGATCAGTTCGCGCGTCCACACGCCGACGCGATTGCGCGCGTTCTCGCGGGTGCGCTGCTTGTGGTACAGCACGAAGGCGAAGGTCTCGACAGGCGCCCATGCCAGCGCGGTGTGCTCGTCGGGCATCGCGTGGCGGATCGACACGTTGATCGCGTTCACGCGGTGGCGCCGCAGGATCGCGGCCATCAGCGGCACGAATGCCTCGAGCTTGCCGACCGGCACGAAGTACTCCTGCAGCACGTAGGTGCGGTGCTCGCGTGCCGGCGGCTCGAGCTCGGCGACGTCGTAGCCGGCTTCGTAGTTGCGCCAGTGCACGGCCTTGCGAAGGTACAGCAGCGGGTCGATCAGGCGTTCGCGGCGCTCCTTGCCGAACGGCGTCTCGGAGATGGCCCACATGAAGTACTGGTGCAGCGGATAGGACCTGCGCAGAGGCTGCAGCCGCGTGGCCGTGGTGGCCGGCTCGTCGGTCTCGACCCAGGTCACCGAGCGCAGCGTGGTGAAGTGCGGCGCGTACAGGTCGGCATTGTGGAACACCGCCTTCGGGTTGTTGCGCACGGTGTTCTTGAAGTGCGCCCAGTATTCGGACAGCGGCATCACGGCGTGCGTGCGCTTCACGCGCCGGTTCTCCGCGAGATCGAGCTCCACTTCGCACACGACGCCCAGCGCGCCGTAGCCGCCGATGGCGCCGAAGAAGATCTCGGGATGGCGCTGGCGGTCGCAGTCGACCACGCTGCCGTCGTGCAGCACGATGCGCAGGTTGCGCACCGACAGCACCAGCGGCCCCAGCCCCACGTAGCGCCCGTGGCAGTTCACGCTCAGCGCGCCGCCCACCGTGAAGTTGGCGTATGTCTGCATGATCTTGACCGACAGGTCGTGCGGGTCGATGAACGCCTGGATGTCGCACCAGCGCGTGCCGGCCTGCACGCGGATCGTCCGGTCGCCCGGGGAGAACGACAGGACGCGGTTCATCGAGCGCATGTCGAAGTGCAGGCTGCCCGGGCTGGCCGTCTGGCCGCCCATGCTGAAGCGGCCGCCGCCGATCGACACCGGCCCGCTGGTGCGGCGCAGCGCTTCCTGCACCTCCTCCACCGAGGTCGGCGCGACGATGGCCATCACGCGCACGGGGTTGAGCTGCGTGACGTCGTTGACGATGTGGTGGTCGGTCGTATGCGTCATGAGACGGTGCGGTAGTCGAGGACGATGCCGGGACGCGCGCCGAAACGGGCGGCGGCGTCGCGCGGGCCGAGGAAGGCGCAGTCGACGATCAGCGCCAGCGCGCCGATCACGGGCACGGCCGCCAGCAGCAGCCACCAGGCGGAGCGCCCGCGGTCATGCAGGCGGCGGCCCCAGGTGGAGACGAGGAACAAGGTGGTGAGCGCGGCGGCGGCGAGCCCCGCGGCCGGCCCCAGCTGCGAGTCGGCGGCGATGCACACGAACAGGCAGGCCGGCAGGACAAGCGCGTTGCGCAGCCAGAAGCCCCGGCGGCCCAGGCGGCCCGCGGTCGACAACTCGTTCCAGGCGTTCATCCGCTCTCCCTTTGGCGTTCGATTCTCGTGCAGCATCGAACGCGGGGGAGCAGGTCTTACCCGGGTCGTTGGTCCGTCGACGGCTTCTGCCAGAGGTTGATGCCGCCCTCGACCGCGTGCTGGTCGATCGCGATCAGTTCGTCCGGCGAGAAGTCGAGGCGCTTCATGGCACCGGCGAGGTCGGCGATCTGGTCGGCATGGCTCGCGCCGACCAGCGCGGAGGTGACGCGCGGATCGCGCAGCACCCAGGCCGTGGCCATCTGGGCGAGCGTCTGGCCGCGGCTGCGGGCGATGTCGTTCAGCGCCCGCACGTGCGCCAGGTTCTTTGCGTTGAGGTGCTCCGGCTTGAGCGAGCCGCCGCCCTCGCGCCGGATGCGCGAGTTCTCGGGTACCCCATCCAGGTATTTGTCGGTCAGCAGGCCCTGCGCCAGCGCGCTGAACGCGATGCAGCCGGCGCCGGTGTCGTCCAGCGCGTCGAGCAGTTCGTCCTCAATCCAGCGGTTGAGCATGCTGTATGACGGCTGGTGGATCAGCAGCGGCACGCCCATGCGCTGCAGGATCGCCGCCGCCTCGCGCGTCTTGCCGGCGGAGTAGCTGCTGATGCCGACATACAAGGCCTTTCCCTGCTGCACCGCGCTGGCGAGCGCGCCCATGGTCTCTTCCAGCGGGGTGTCGGGGTCGAAGCGGTGCGAGTAGAAGATGTCGACGTAGTCCAGCCCCAGGCGCTTCAGGCTCTGGTCGAGGCTTGCGAGCACGTACTTGCGCGAGCCGCCGCCCTGTCCGTACGGGCCCGGCCACATGTCCCAGCCGGCCTTGCTCGAGATCAGCAACTCGTCGCGGTAGGGGCGGAAGTCGCGCCGCAGGTGCTCGCCGAAGTTGATCTCGGCGCTGCCGTAGGGCGGCCCGTAGTTGTTGGCGAGGTCGAAGTGCGTGATGCCATGGTCGAAGGCGGTGCGCAGGATCTGGCGCTGCGCGGCCGGCGACGTGGTGTCGCCGAAGTTGTGCCACAGGCCCAGCGAGATCGCGGGCAGCTTCAGGCCGCTGCGCCCGCAGGCCCGGTAAGGCATGCGGCCGTCGTAGCGGTGGGTCTCGGCGGCGTAGGTCATGGCGTGTCCCGGGCGGTGGCGTCTGCCGGATTCTGTCCCGCCGCGGCGAATCGCAGGCCCCGGCAATCGAGCGCCTGCGCTGCCGGGATGGACATCAATCGTCGATGCGCGTGACCTTGGTGCCCTCGAGCGTCGCGCCCGCCATGATGCCGGCGTTGGTCATCACGAAGGCCAGCGTCGGGGCCTGTGCGGCGTTGGCGTCGATCTGGCCGTTGGCGCCGACGGTCAGCAGCGCGACGGAGGCGTCGACGCCGCCCGACCAGCCGTGTCCCGCCTTGAAGCGCTCCAGCGCGTCCTCGGTCATGAACAGGAACACCAGCGC
>Ga0105240_10003045_pt1 | contig 26365 bp, 29 predicted proteins | sample KBSC54metaG_FD_80426 | JGI IMG/M metagenome (GOLD analysis project Ga0105240, IMG submission 80426) | Corn rhizosphere microbial communities from Kellogg Biological Station, Michigan, USA - KBS C5-4 metaG | ecosystem: Host-associated > Plants > Roots > Rhizosphere > Soil | place: Michigan, USA...
ATAAAGATTCATAAAAATCCTCCTTTGGGAGGATTCTTGAAATCTTACCTATTTAGTAGCGGGTATGAACAGGGACGATCCACATGCGACCGTAACAGGCTGCGGGCTGATATAATCTGGCCTGTTGTTACTACTTTATTATTTCTGAAAGAGGGACCTATGAGTCTAGATTTTGACAAACTTCTGGGAGCCGACGCTAAATCGCTCCTGACCCACCAATGCAAAGGAATTCCTAAAGAATCCATTATGATTCCCACGCCGGATTACGTCGAGCGCGCCTATATGCTTTCCGATCGGCCGACCCCCGTGCTCAAAAGCTTACAAGCGCTTTTTAACCATGGGCGCTTAGCAGGAACCGGATATTTATCCATTTTGCCCGTTGATCAAGGCATCGAACATTCCGCCGGCGCGTCCTTTGCGCCGAATCCGGTTTATTTCGATCCGGAAAACATCGTGAAATTGGCCATTGAAGGCGGCGCGAATGCCGTAGCCTCTACGTTAGGCGTTTTGGGTAGCGTGGCGCGCAAATATGCGCATCGCATTCCATTCATTCTTAAAATCAACCACAATGAATTCCTGTCGTATCCGAACACCTATGACGAAACCTTGTTTGCCAGCGTTAAACAAGCCTACGACATGGGCGCGGTCGCGATTGGTGCCACGATTTATTTTGGTTCAGCCGAGTCGCGTCGGCAAATCTGGGAAGTGAGCCAAGCCTTTCAGCAAGCGCATGAATTGGGGATGACCACGATTCTCTGGTGCTACACACGCAACAACGCCTTCAAAACCAAGGATAAAGACTATCACCTCTCGGCCGATTTAACGGGCCAAGCCAATCACTTGGGCGTCACCATCCAAGCCGACATCATCAAACAAAAGCTGCCAGAAAATAATGGCGGATACACCGCGATCAATTTCGGCAAAACCGATAAGCGCGTGTACTCGACCTTAACCACCGATCATCCGATCGACTTGACCCGCTATCAAGTGGCGAACTGCTACATGGGCCGCGCCGGGCTGATCAACTCCGGTGGTGCTTCTTCCGGTGAAAGCGATTTGGCGGAAGCCGTGAAAACCGCCATCATCAACAAACGCGCCGGCGGCATGGGCTTAATCTCGGGTCGCAAAGCCTTCCAACGTCCGATGAATGAAGGCGCCAAGTTATTGCAAACGATTCAAGATGTGTATTTGGATAAGAGCGTCACTGTCGCTTAATTAATACAAAAGATCCTAAAGCGGAGAAGCAGAATAACGAGTAGCCAACCCAGATAGCGAAAGACGGCTTGCCGTCTTTGAACTATCGCTTTGGCTTCTCGTTATTCTGCTTCTCGCTTTGGGGTTTCTGCTTTTATGTTTTGTGAATCGCTGTGAGTTTTCGCAGTTGAGGTGCTTTCCAAGCCACAAATGCCACGGTCAAAAGCGTCATGCACCCCCCAAAGAGGACAGATGGAATCAGTCCCATACACTTCGCGGCGAGTCCCGATTCAAAAGCGCCCAGCTCATTCGAAGAGCCAATAAAAATTCCGTTTACTGAAGAGACCCGTCCGCGCATGTGATTAGGCGTATGCGCTTGGACGGCGCTCGCGCGAATGACCACGCTGACGTTATCGGCCATGCCGGTTAAAGCCAAAGCAGCGAGCGTCCAGCCGTACCATTTGTAATACCCAGAAATGGCGAAGGCCAGCGTAAATATCCCGAAGAAAGCCACCGCCATAAATAACGTGCGCCCTGCGCGCTGGAACGGGGGGCGACTGGCGATGATTATGGCCATCGCAATCGCGCCCAGCGAAGGCGCTGCACGCAGCCATCCCAACCCTTGCGCGCCCACACCCATGCGGTCGGCGAAAATGGGAAGCACGGCATAGGCGCCACCGAAGAGCACAGCAAACATGTCGAGGCTCATCGCGCCCAATAAAATTTGGTTGGAAAACACAAAACGTACGCCCGACCAAAATCCCGACGTCGGATCTTTGGGCGGAGCCGCCACCGCAGGACGCGGGCTAATCGCCGTGCTGAATCCTAGCGCAAGGAGAGTCAACGCAGCGACTAGGCCATAAGCGAACCCTGGACCTTTCCAGGCATAAATAATTCCGCCAATCGCAGGCCCTACCACCGAACCGATCTCCCAAGCGGTGGAATTTAAAGTGGCTGCACGTCCATAAATTTCCCGTGGCACGGACATTTCGGAATAGGCGAAGGAGGCAGGCCAAAGAAAACTGCGTCCCAGTCCTGTAAGCGCAATCAATCCATAAATCCAATACACCGTTTTCCCTGACTGATACGACAAAAAACCCAAACCGGCAGTGCACAAAAATAGAAGCCCTTGAGAAATTAAAATAATGCGCCGCTTCTCGCCGCGATCGGCCACATGTCCGGCCCATGTCACGAAACTAATAAAGACAGCGGCTTCAACACCGCCGATAATACCGAGCGCCAGGGCATCTTTCGTGAGCTGATAAACCTGCCAAGACACAATCAGCGCTTGCATCTGTGTCGCCAGGGTAGCCAGGAAGCGCGCAAATAAAAAATTACGGTAGTCGCGAATACGAAGAACGGCTAAAGCGTCGGCGAATCCTTCAAGCATGGAAAGTAAAAACTAGGCCCACATTTTGCGGTATTGGCTTTCGACCATAAAGGTGCGCGTATCGCGCACGCGATCGAGAAAGACATGTCCACAAATGTGATCGAACTCGTGTTGGAAAATTCGTGCGACAAAATCGGTGAGGCGCGCCCGCACGCGCTGGCCATTAACCGCCGTAAATTCAATGTCTAAGCTTTTGTAACGTGGCACTTTGGCGCGGATGCCAGGGATAGACAGACATCCTTCCCAGTCGGTGATCATGGCTTTAGAACGCTTGATCACACGCGGGTTCATCATCGCGATGGGGGGCAGGTGCGGCGCCTGCGGATACCGGGTACTGGGCTCGGGCGCCACAATAAAAATTTGCCGTCCCACATTCACTTGCGGCGCGGCAATCCCCACGCCTTTGGCTTTTTTCATCGTTACCATCATGTTGGCAATCAACTGAGTGATTTCAGGGGATACTGGTTTTTTAATGGGCTGCGAACGCGCCCGCAACACCGGCTCGCCCAACTGTGTGATACGGAGAATTTTGGGACGAATCTTCAAGGGACGGGCACAATATTTCGCGCTTCATTACGCACAAAGGCTTCTAAATTCAGGAGCACTTCTTCGGATAGTACATTCAATGCCTGCTGGCTGGCCCAACCGACATGTGGGGTAATCAAAAGATTGGGCAGTTTTAAATCCAGTAACGGATTGCCGTTCCGCGGCGGCTCTTCCGGCAATACATCGATACCCGCTCCGCCAATACGCCCTTCTTGCAAGGCCACCGCCAACGCCTCGGAATCGACGACAGCACCGCGCGCCGTGTTAATCAAAATAGCGGAGGGTTTCATCTGTTCCAATTCCGGCGTACTGATAAGATCGAGTGTGTTTTTATTCAGAGGGCAATGCAAACTCACGATATCGGCTTGCCTTAAGACCTCTTCAAAAGCGGTGCGTCCAGCACGCAATGTTTTTACGCCTTTATGGTCGGCAATTAAAATTTTCATGCCAAAGGCTTTAGCGCGGCGCTCCACTTCGCGTGCCAGTTCCCCATAGCCAATTAAGCCTAAAGTACTGCCACCCAAATCATGTAAAGGATATTGCACCAAGGCCACGTCCGGAGATTTCTGCCATTCCCCTTTTTCGATCGCCTGGCGAAACGTTAAAAGATTACGGCGTAAGGCCAGCATCAGCATAAACACATGTTCCGGAACCGACTGCTGCGCATAATGCGCGACATTGGCCACTTTAATTCCGCATTCGCGGGCAAAAGCCACATCCACATTGTCATAGCCCGTGGCCGTAATCGCAATAAATCGCAGCTTCGGCAGCTGACTGAGTTCCGCTTTAAGTAAACGCACTTTGTTCGTCACCGCAATGGTGGCATCGGCTAAACGCGCAATGGTATGCTCCGGCAAGGTCCGCGGATAATCCTTCCACGTATGCGGAAAATTAGGCGAGCGCATCGGCACGCGAATCGTATCCCGGTCTAAAAAGACAATATGTTCCATAGAAAGCATTTTAGCTCAAATTTCACGTTGTTCTTGCCGTTATGGCAGGGCTTGAAAAATTAATAGTTTAAAAACAAAAACGATCCGCTCTCGTTCGATGGCGAAGAGAGCGGACCGTTTTTTTTGCGGCGTGATTAGGAGTGATAACGGACGAACTGATCGAGGATGGCAGTCCATCCCTTGTTATGGGCATCGCGCGAAGTATCGTTGGGGAAAAGGTCGTGGGTGAAAACCATTTCTGTGCCACTGCCTTTAGGGCGAAACTCAATGGTGATGAGCGTGTCCTTTAAGCCACCTTCCTCGGCGGAATTTCCACCACAATCATTGCCGTCTAGTCGGTTCCAGGTATAGACAAGTTTTTTATTTGGCACCACGTCACGGAACATGCCGGTGGCGGTGTGCGGCTTTCCCTCTTTCGATAGCATTTGAATCGTGTAGTAGCCGCCTACTCGAACATCCATATCGACGCGGCCCATCGTAAAGTCATTCCCTGGCTTGAAAAAGACTTTAATGGCTTCTGGCGACGTCCAGGCCGCATAGACCTCTTCGGGGGTGGCATTGAAGGTACGAACGAGCTGCAGTTGATGCGTTTTTGTGGCGGGCATAAAAGCCTCCTTATTTTTTATTCTTTCGATTGGTTTTCAGATACTGATCCAGCGCGTCAAACCGACTATTCCAGAAACGGCGGTAATGCGCGATCCATTCCGCAATATGTTTCACGGGAGCCTCCTCGGCGCGGCACCACAACGTCTGACCTTCACGCCGTCGGGATAGGAGACCTGCTTCTTCCAGAATACGCAGATGCTTCGTGATCGCAGGGGCCGTCACGCGATACCGTCCGGCCAAAACCCCAACAGGAGTTTCACCCTCCACCAACTGCTCAAGCATCCCCCGGCGTATCGGATGCGCTAATGCCGCGAAAACATCATCCAGCCATTGCACGTCTGTTTTTTTATTAACCATACAGTTAATTTACCATAAGGTTAAATACAAGTCAAGTCTTTTTTTATCAATGTCACGCGCCGTGTAAGTGGGGTGTTATTTTGTTTTTTGGAAGTCGGCTGGTTTGACTAAAAGCGCCTGCATGCGCGGTTCGGACATCCATGCTATTTCGCTGTCGGCATTGAGCGCGAAGGGATAGCGTTTTCCTTTGGGGTCTAGGGAACCGATATGCAAGACAACATGCGCAGCCGAGCCTTGCGCGTCGATGACGGCATAGACGAGATCACTTGTTTTGGGACTCGATGTGGATTGCCTATCGGCAAAATCGTCAGCGCGTAAATGCGCGAAGGCGCCGATCCAGGTATTCACTTTATCGGCGTCGGCTAGCTGGCCGTTGACGAGCCAAGAGGCGCTCGATTTTTCTACTTGCGTCGAGAACGTACGGCCTTTGATGGAAAAGCGTTCCACTTGGTTTTCTGCTAACGTCGGAAGATGGTGATTGCGCCAGCCAATTAAATCAGTCCCACCTAAATCTGTGACGAAGAGGCCGCGGCCTAAATAAATCGCTGGCTGATCGACATAACGAAAATACACATGCACGGCATCCATCGCTTGTTTACCGAAGATCCCATCGACTAAGAGCGCCTTATCAGCGCCACCCAGACTGACTTGCATCCCGCGATTGGCATCCACATCAAAATCCGCGGCATGGCTGGAATTTTCCGAAATCACGTCTTCTAAACGCAAATCACGTAAGCCGGAATCTAAGGCGTGCCAGCGATCTTCATCCACGGCATAAAAAGGTCCTGCGGTCGCATTGGCAACCGTCCACCCCTGCTTCTCTTTCTGCAAAAAAATAGCGCGGCCGCCTTGCTTGAGCGTCACATGCGTGGCCTTATCCATCGCTTGAAGATAGGGACTTTTGTTGCCGCGATGCACTTGCCGGTAAAGGCCGACCATCCAAATAGCCAGCAATACAAAACAAATAACGCCTAAAATTTTAAGCGCGCGTGGCGGCATCAGATTACGCTCAATCCCCGGCGCCACTGTTGACGTCGTCGCCAACGAAACAGACCAAAGCAGGCGGCCAGCAAGGGAGGCAAACCTAGAGCTAAAAATTTAACCAGCTGGCGTTGCGCGTCTTTCAAAGGCTTCAGTGGGCGGAGAATTTCTCCTTTAGAGCGAATGCCCAAGAGCACCTCATCCTTCGATACCCAGGCCAAAATATTGGCGATTAAGGCCTGCGATCCACGGAATTCGGGCAACACCGGATCCACCATATGCGATGTCCCTATGACAATGACCGAGGTATTGGGACTAGAACCCATCAACGCGGAATTCACGACGGGCGCGGTCTTCCCTTGAAAATAACTGGTGAATGTCCCCTCCATCACAGCGCCCAAGACATAAGGGCCATGCGGATCATCCACTTTGGGTTGCGGAATCTGAGCGGGACTAATGTTGTAGGCATTCGGCGGCTGCAGCCAGCTGCGCTCGCTGGATTCAAATAAAGGCGTGTAGGAAAGACCCATTGGACGCTGCGGCAGCGGATCGACAGTCACCGCAAAGGGAAGCGCCAAGACATCTAACCCCCGCGCTAACGCATGCAGCTTATCGAAATGTGTCACCACCGGAATATAGGGATATTGCATTTGCATTGGAATCATAAAGCCACCGATGTTTTGCGAAATGCCAATGGTTTCGCATTGCGCGTCAAAGACCAAGCGATTCCCCATTAGAAACCCATAATGCTGCAACAGCGGCAGCAGCCCCGTTTCTAAACTTGTGGAAACAAACTGATTGGTAAGAATATTTTTAGCGTCGACTAAGAAAGCCACAGGAACGCCGCGCATAAGGGTTTGATCTAAAACCCACAACGATTTATCGTCCCACTTTCGCGTGGGTCCGACCACCATTAATCCATCCGCCAAGATTGGCGCCGTCGCGCCTGCGGATAAATCTACCGGACGTAATTCATAGAGCGACGATAAATCTTGCGCCACATGGGATTTGGCGCCCAGCCAATCGACTTCGCCATGACCTGTCGTATAGGCAATGGTTTTTTTTGTGCGCACCGTCATGCGGGCAATTTTACTGGTCACGTCATATTCCAATTGTTGGACGTTTTTCACCACCGGGATCAACTCGGTTTTGTCGTGGTAATAAAGCACCAGCCCCATGTAGACCCGCCGAATGGCCAATTGATCAGAGCCCTGCTCTTCCATCTGTAAAGGAATAAGCCCGGCTTCTTGCGCGCGCTTTTCAAAATCCTGCGGTGGATAGGGCAGTGCAAATTCAAAGCGTACTTTGCCTTTTGAAGCCGCGCGATACTCCGTCAAAATGTCACGGACGTAGCGTTCATAGACGTTGTAAGGCGCGGGTAAATTCGGTGTGAAGAAAACTTTAATGACAACCGGATCGTCCAAACCTCGAACAAGTTTTTTACTAGAGGCCGACAAAGAATAGGCTTGGTTATGCGTTAAATCGAGACGGAAGAAAATCCAGTTCGAAAGGATATTCACGAGCAATAAAATCGCTCCTATGAGTAAAACACCAGTCAGACTGGTTAACGTAAATTGCTTCCGGCGTTGCGCGAGGGTCTGCATTAGCGCATTCTCCGCGCTTGAACGGTAGTTAATGTAGCTACAAGAAAAAAGAAAGCGCCGCTAAACCAATACAAAAGATCGCGTGTATCTAATACGCCGCGCGCCAAGGCATCAAAGTGCGTCTCAATACCTAATTGAGCGACAAACCCTGCGGCGGTTGATGGCAGTAACTGCGCAAAACGATCGAATAAGAAAAATACAAAACAGACAAAGAAACCAATAATAAAAGCGACGACTTGATTGCGCGTTAACGAAGAAGCCCATAAACCGATGGCGGCAAAAAAGGCGGCCATGCCCAAAATTGAAAAATAACTACCGATTATTTGACCCAAATCCGGTTGACCGGCGAAAAAAAGCAGGATTGGATAGATCAATGTGAACGCGAGTAGCGTGGCAATAAGCCCCATGACCGCCAAGAATTTGCCCAACACAATCTGCCAGTCTTCTAAGGGGAGCGTGCCTAAATATTCGATCGTACCCTCGCGAAATTCTTCGGAAAAAGAACGCATCGTGAGTGCTGGAATCACAAAGGTAAAGATGATCGGCAACGGGCGCAAGAACGTGTCCAACGTGCTTTGTCCATATTGGAAAAGCGGCGAGACAAAAAGCCAGCCTGTGAGAAAAAGAAAAATAACGGCGATGACATACGTGGCCGGCGCGTTATAAAACATCGACAAATCGCGCGCCGCGATGGTGAGGGACGTCTGAAAAAAATAACGCGAGGCGGCGGCAGGCGATTTCATGGCTTGATACCTTCTGCGTTGACCGCTTTGTTATCGACGGAGGTAGTCAATTGCCGGAACACATCTTCGAGCGACACACTTTCGGGCGTCATCTGTAACAGCGTCCAATGGCGTTGCACGATCCGCGCAAAGACGTCTTCGCGCACATCACGCTCGGTGGATTCCAACAGGAACAGCGAGCGTCCTTCTGTTTCTTGCTGCAGCGTAATTTTGGAGACGCCGGGAATTTCCGCCAACGTGGCCTGCGCCGCCTCCGCTCCCGCTTTTAACTCGATCACAAGCCGATAGCCTTGTGTGAGATTTTGACTCAAGAGCTGCGGCGTGCCGTCGGCCACAATTTTCCCTTGATGAATAATCAGCACGCGATCGCATGCCGTTTGGGCTTCCGACAAAATATGGGTCGACAAAAGAACCGTCTTTTTTTGTTTGAGCGTTTGAATGAGTTGCAAAACTTCTTGCTGCTGGTTGGGATCAAGGCCCGAGGTGGGTTCGTCCAAAATTAAAATTTCCGGATCATGCAAAATGGCTTGCGCAAGACCGACACGTTGACGATATCCTTTGGAAAGTTCGCTGATATTTTTTCCGAGCACGTCGGTTAGCCCGCAGCGCTCGACCGCCGAGCGAATGACTTGCGCATATTGCTCGGCGGGGATTTGGCGCAGACGCGCCGTCCATTGTAACGACTCATAAACGGCTAAATCGTCATATAAAGGATTGGCCTCCGGCAAATAGCCGATCGAGCGGCGCAGGCGTAAGCTGTCATCGACGACATCGAGATCGGAAATTTTTGCCGACCCTTCCGTCGGAGGAAGGTATCCGGTCAACAGTTTGAGCATGGTTGTTTTTCCCGCCCCATTGGGACCTAAGAGTCCGACGATTTCCCCGGGACGTATGACAAAACTCACATGATCAAGCGCGGTTACGGCGCCATAGCGTTTCGTCAACCCTGACGTTTCAATCACTTTGCAACCCTTCTTTCAATCGAAGCTATCGCCATCTTCATGAACATACAGAAAAGATGGTCCTATTAGTTAGTTTATTAATAAATTTGGATTTTAGGTGTCAAGTCTTCCGCAACAAAAGCAGTCGAGGCGTCTCCAATGCATGCATCAGCGGCATCGCCGTAATGCCCTTGCTCTAACGCACTCTCCTGGCCAAAATCGTCGAATCCGACTGCGAAGTCGCCACGCTGCACCGGTTAGTCCAAAACACATTGACAAAGTCCAAATTTGGACTATACTCTCTATAGAGAGGCCACCATGAAAAGCGCGACATTGCAAAAAAGATTCCAAGTGGATCAGCAGACCGCCGCGGCGGGGTTGCGCGCCTTCTTCAAATTAGCGAGCCTTTGGCGGCTTCAAGTAGATGAACAAATTCTTCTTTTAGGCCGTCCATCACGCTCTGCATTTTTCGAATGGAAAAAACATCCCGAGCGGGACCTGCAGCCCGATACGCTCGAGCGCTTGTCGTATTTAATGGGCATTTATAAAGCGCTACAAATTCTTTTTTCTGATCCTGCGATTGCCGATGAGTGGGTCCAACAGCCGGCCGATTTACCTCCGTTTGGCGGCAAGAGCCCATTGGATTACATGCTTCGAGGGGACGTCCTCGCTCTGTACGAGGTTCGCCAGTATCTGGATGCGCAACGCGGCGCATGGTAGAACCGCCATCGCGAAAAATTCACTGGGCACGGGCCTGGCGGCTTGTCCCCACTCGCATTCCCCGAATCAATCTCTACGAACGCCTCGCTGATTCTCATGAACAACGCAGACTCGCTGAAATAGAGGAGTTGACCAATCCCCGCATGATGGAAGAACGCGGCACGAAGAATTTTCTCCGAAAAGGGGATTATTTCCGTAAGAATGTTAGTCCGGGTGTTAAGGCGTCCTTCGCTTATCTCGCGCCCAGCCGTTTTGGATCAGGGATTTTCCCAATCCTTTATGCCGCATCTAACGAGTTGACCGCTTTGGCCGAAAAGCGTCATCACTTGGCACGCTTCTTGAAGGCGCACCACACGCGTCCGACCATCAGCAAGCAAATTGCATGGATTCTGAGTGTTTCAGGAAAGTTTCACGACCTACGCCAACCCTCTAAAAATTTTAAGAATTTCTATAGTCTCAATTCATACACGGCAGCGCAATCGCTTGGCCGACATTTGTGGGAGGAGGGCTCTCAAGGCATTGTGTACGAAAGCGTGAGACGTCCGAGCGGACAATGCGTGGCTGCATTTTCGCCGCAAACAATTATGTCCTGCAGCCGAGGTCCGCTATTCGAATTTCATTGGGATGGCAACAGCATCAAAGAAACGTTCCGTCTCGAGTCTCGACAAGATAAATAACCACCAGGGCGTGAGTGCGGCGCCTTAAAATCGTCGGACAATGACACCTTTAGTGATGTCAATGGCCTGAATCTGAAGTCTTTGATAGCGCACGTAAGCGAAGTGGAACTTGCAGAAAAGAAATCCGTTTCCAAGAAGTGTGCCTGTCGCCATCGTCTTCCGCGCGGCGGCGTAAATAACGTTCTTAGAAGCTAAACGCTTCTCCTGCTGGTTCGGGCGTGAGGATTAGGCACTCTTGCGGGGAAATTTGCATCGTAGGATACTTCATGGACCATAATCTGTCCCTGATAACCAATCGTTAAAAATAATTTTCCGTCCGGACTAAATTGAGCTCCGCGTATGGCTTCCTTTTCCGTAACGGTTGCCAAAAGACGTCCGGTTTCTGTTTTATAGATACGAATATCTGTACTTGAAATTGTTTCGTTGCGCACGATAACCATGCCACCATCCGGACTGAAACCAAGAATGTCATCGATCCCCCGACCAAAACTAGATCGCGCATTAATTCGATAGGAATAGTGCTCCCCCGTTTCGAGATTCAGCACATCGATTTCCGATAGACCCTCATGATCTTTATGAACGGATAAAAAAGTCCCGTCAGGACTGAACTGCGGATCACGTCCTTCACTTATCCTATAAACCAACTCTCCCGAGTGAACGTCGGTCAAATCTACTTTCATCAATGCATATCCCAAAGGTTCCCTTGTATCGAGCAGAAGCCAATGCCCATCCGGGCTAAAAGCTTTCATGTTCGCTCCCTCTGGCAGCATCGCTAGGAGTCCTGCTTGCGGAGCTTTTTCATCGATGCGATCTGCACGACTGGATGAGCGGCCAGGATTTCTCCAAGGAATATGAAGAGCGACTTCTCGAAAAATCTTCATCGGCAAACCCGTTGACGTATCCCATAGACGAATAGGGCGAGGTCCTTTAAGAGTGTCGTTGCTACTGATCGTCGCCAACATCTTTCCATCGGGACTAAAACACACGTTGTAAATTGTTCTTCCCGAATCAAAGATGCGTACAGGTGAGTCATGCACCTGAGGAAGTGCGGCTGCGCCACCCGCATCTACAATTTCATGGTGCCCATGATAGAGCGACGTATGGTGAATAAGAATCGAGCCATCTTTTTCAAAGGACACGACTTTTGTTCCATCTGGACTTACTTTCGCTGAACGATCGATTGTGGGCCGGTTGGCGATCCATACCAGTTCGCCGTGACTGTCATAAAAGAAATTTTTAATCTGGCCCGTATACCCACGAGAATCAAAAATTTGATGGGTAGGGTCCACCGTGCGTTTACTAACTAACCGTCGAGTCGTAAGATCGAATTCAACCAACAAGGTGTAAATGACTGCCGCCATTCTCGTGTTGTCTAGGTTAAAGGCCATATGCGAGTGGGCATCACCCGTAGGACCCGATATCGGACCGATGCGCTTCAAAGAAATCGTGGCATAGACGGATCTTTGCGCCAAAGAATGCTGTTTGATATAGGCTTTATGACTAGCCAGCTCCTTTGGTGTAAGCACGAAAAGAGCAGCGGCCATATTTTTTTCGTTGGAGTCATTATTAGCGGAAATAATAACCGTGATTATCCCATCGAGTGTAGGAATTTCAATTTCAATCGGCGCATAAGGGCTGCGCACCGGAGTGCTTGGCGGAATCCCCGATCGGGGTATTAACCTTTGAAGGCCCGCACTTTCTGTAGGATCAATAGCATATCCCCGACCAGCAATAGCCTCAGTGGCAAGAGCCATAAAATTAAAAATAGAAGATGGGAAGGCATCGGCGGGCGATTTATGACTTTGCAAAAGGAAATCTGATCCGAAGGCATTTGTCAGCACGCAGAGGCTCATAAAACAGGCCGCTAATCTCTTAAGGAAGAAAAACATAGGAATGTATTATTGTGCTTTTCTAATGTTACTTTATGATTACTGAAGGCCCATTTTGGAAAAGTTTTTGGACTCTTATTTTTCTAGGTCTTCGCCAGACTTTTCGCTGTTGGCTTGCTCAAAAGGTTGACCGCCACAAACTTTGCCGCCGCTTTGCATCAGGGGTGGAAATAATAAAAGATAGGGGATGTCTTTTATTTTTCCTATTTATGGGTACGTGAGGCGAATCCTGCATGAATCATAACGAAGCGTATGATCTTAGACAGTTTGGGCATATGCGCGACTTTGCTGGATTACATGACTGTCCAGTCCACGCGTAGAAGGTGGGGGTAGGCCATTTTTAGAAGATTCTCCCTTAATGAGCCACGTTTTCTTTCCCGCAATAGGTTTCAATTCATCCATTTCATGCCGGATAGTTTAAAGAATCTTAAAGATCTTAAGCCTGACACCGGTCTGCTTTAGTGAATCGTCAGAAACGACCCAGGGTCTTTTAGCGCGAAAAATAGGCCTATTCGTAACACGTTCTTAATACAATTTAGATACGCTTTTATGGTTCGCATGTAACGCACACATACGAACCGTTATGCCTAAAGTCCTTTCTCGCATCGTTGCCCTATTTTTGGCTCCCTGCCTAATTGCGGATCATGCTTCGGCGGTCACGCTTTTCCAACAACATGTTAATCTAATGTTTCAAGCAGCACCACGATGGCAAGGGGCATTTGAAGAGCAGGCTTTAGAGGAGGCTCTCACGCAGATCACAAATGCTTTAGATATTCCAGCGAGAGTTCGGTCGATCCAAGAGTCGACCCCACTAACGAGAACCGAAGTCGTGGCAACTCATCAAATTCCGCCCAGCAATCGTGACCGTTTATTGATTAATCTGCTTCACAATCGAGGATTTGCACAACCTCAACCGCCGCACAATTTAACATGGGATCATTCTGCTTTCCGATCTCTTCTTTCGCCCAACATCCAAAGGCTGAGTGATGAAGCCAATGATACTGAGGGCTTTAGTGATCCGCCACTCTTATCTCTTCTTACAGCGGGGCTTCTTATCCTGCAGACGCTCGGCTCGCAACAAGTTCACCCGGAAGCATATCGGGAATGGCAGAATGCAATTGATACATACAATGACACTCATAAACCGGAAATGTCGATGACCTCTTTATTATCAGCTGGAATGAGTGCCTATTATCATCCGACTGATGACCGGGACTATTTTTCATTGCTAGACAATGCCAAGAATCTTCCCAACGAGTTAAGAGATCGTTTTATTCCTTTCCAGATTGCGCAGATCGCCTTTCACCCTGCAGCGGAGGAATTCGACGTACGAGCACTGGAGCATTTGCTGCCGCTTGCCTTTGAGCGGCTTAAGGAAACTTCTGATGTTACTATTCAAAGGCGATATCAAGCCGCTATTGCGCTTGTTGTTTGTAATAGCGGCTATCGAAATCAAACTACCAAAGGAGTTATGAACCTGTTTGATGCAGAACCATCCGTCTATTTATGGTTTGAACGTTTAAGACAATGGGAGATAAAGCACAAATTTCGACTTTCTAATATAGACATTTTTATGGGAACACTGTGGATTTACAGGGAAGGGAGAATTGCGGAAGAAGATTTCCTCAAAGTCGCAGAGCAAGCCATGCAAATCGATGGGCAGCTGCCGCAGGATCTACACGCTTTCGAGGATTTATCAAGGGGCAACTTATTTTCCCATTCCCTGAGGGAAAATGAAGCCGAGCTAGATGAGAATGTGGCATCATTCCTTGGTCGGCAGACCAATCCATCCTCTACCGTTATAAGGATTATCAGTAAAACTCCTTTTGATGCTTCTGATGACGAGGCTGATCAACTAATGCAGCAATATATCGACGGAACGCTTTCGAGCGAATCCGGGGACAATAATGTAATCCGCGCCAGCGTGAGTAAGAGCTTAGCGGGTATTGAACATCTTCCATCCAAGGAGCTTCATAGAGGCCAATTTATTTCCGCCAAAATCATTGGCCATCATTTAATCTTCAAAAGAACGAACCCGCAGTATATTCTCAAACAAACCATTTCTTCTGTTCACTTGGCGATGGAACGTTTAGGGGGATTGGCGGCGGACTTCCACATACTGAAAGATTCCGAATCTGAACTTGAATTGGTTCAGCAGGAAGGCGAGGTCCTGAGCCAAATGCTGCGCCGTCTCGAAGCCGAAGGTAAATTTGATGAAATTAGAAGCCTCGTCAAAAAGCTATCCAACCTGAACCAGGACATATTTCGGAGAGGATTGTTTAATTTGGATGACCGACCGCAAAATTATGTGGTTATCAATGGAGAGGTTAAGCTCGCTGACCTTGGATCCTTGATTCGAATTGACGAACACTTAGAAAAATGGAAAAGCGGCAAAGATCTGCGGAGCTTATCTGATTTTTCCCGATACACTATCCCTTTGATTCTTGACAATGCTCTTGAAAGAGATGTGAAACGCATTTTGGATAATCATGGGTTAACCAATGAAAAACTCCTTCGTACCATTGAATTGTTCTTTAACCATCCCGATGATTTGATGCCGGTACGCTTTATCCCCGCAGAGTCCGTGCCTACTGTCCGCCGCGCATTATCAGAATTGTTAAAACAGAAATTTCAATCCATTGAGAGCCAAAATAGCGGGCATGAGGCTTTACATGGATCTGCGTCGTCTAATTACTCTGGTCATCAACCGGAACACAACATCTTCCAAGCCATGCGCACGGCTGGATTAACGTTTGAGCAAATGACAGGCACATTTCTTTACGGGTTTTCTACGGAAGGAACTTTTAGCGCATCATCCAGAAATCCGACATCGCAAGGTTCATTTGGTGAACCCTTTATGAGTACCTTGATTCATCTGAGATATAGACAACTTATATCCCTCGAAACCATGGAAGCAGTTTTGCAAACGGTACGAATGATAGAGAGTGGTGAAATTGCCCACTCAATTTCCACCCTTCGTTCAAGCCCTCTTGACGTACTTCGATCCCTTCCCCTAAACGCAAACGAAACACATTCCATTGCTCACGCAATCAAGCATGCCGCCTAAGACCTTTAGTTTCGACTGTCCAAGCGCAACCTCGCTCTGCCTAATTCACCACTAAATAGTCTCAATCTCTAACTCCTCCAGTGTCAGGCTTAAGACCTTTAAGACTCTCTCTATCCTTAATGAGCCACGGAGGCCGACCCGGTCGGAATGATTCACTTCAGCGAATGAAGAGTTGAATCAACAACTTTTATATGCCATGAAATATCCTTATTAGATGAGGAATTTTCATGGGCGGGTGCGTCCTCAGTTCTGCCGAATCCGCCGGTTAAACTTAACAACAAAAGGGCACGCGCTGACGCATTGGCACCCCAGCGCGTGCTCGGCATGACTCTGATCATCTTCCAATTCCATCAGAAACCTTTGTGTCTTCGTTGAAAATCTTAAGATAAGGCATATAAGCGAAAACCCGGTACATTTGTTTTCCGGTCTGTTCCCGGATGAGGAATAATTTTCGAGCCTATTTTGGAAGGCTTGCCATAAATTTTTTATTAAGCGTTAAAGTCTTATCGCCTAATCATATAAAGACTTATGCACGATCGCTTAATGAGTCGTTTTTTGATCTCATCTGCCAAGCTTGCCTCAATATATTCTGCTCGTTCTAACTCCTCGAGTTTCAGGCTTAAGATCTTTAAGATTCTCCCTATCCATGAGGAGTCACTTCCTCTTTCCCGCATTGAGTTTCAATAAATTCTTTTACGGCCGGACTCCGCTTTCGGTACGTCTCCTAAAGTCCGGCTGGATCGCCGGCGAAGCCGCCGTCCGTCGAAAAAGACGCCGTAACCGGCGACTGGCTTCGTCTCATTTAGGCAATGATGATCAGCACCCCGCGGCCGGCGTCAGCGGCCTTTTTATAGAAAGTTCTGAGAGTCGCTAAATCCTCTTTCACGCTTGGCGAGGAGCGATCTTTCGAAGGCAGAACCTGGATGCAGCCGTCGCTATCGAGAGTAGCAAGGCGCGCAGCAATCGCTTGAGTGGTCGTGGATGAGACATGCCCCAAGTAGTGATCGCCATCGAATGCGACCTCACCCTGAGTATCAATTCCATTCTGATACATGAGCTCACCTTGAATCGCATGGATCAAGGGGGGACCGAAATGATTGAACGCCGTCTGAAGTACCCACCATGCCCCAATTCCGGATTCAATCGGTCCTTCGCTTTTCTGTCCCTTTGGAGGATAAAGAAGCGAAATGTCAGCGGCCCGATAATCAGGAACCTGGGATTTGATAATTTCAAATATCTGAGGAGAAACGGCTTGGAACGAAGCACGAACGCCCATAAAAAAGCTCCTTTGACTTACCCGTCCTTACGTAGATACGCGACCAGCAATCGCCACTCGGATCGCGGAAACCCCTCCGAATCAATCGACAACAGTTTATCTTCAGCGCACGCGGGCAACGCCGCCCCTTTCGCGAGAAAAGACTCGAGATAAGCGAAGGTTTCTTGAAACCGTTCCGCGGTCGAGTTAAAAATAAATACGGGATCCTCTCGTTCGAGGTCCAATCCGCAAACCGCCGCGTCGTCGGGCCGCAAGCAGATCAAGGGATGGGAACCACCGCCACCCGCATAGCTATAATCGCCAATCACCCGCCAACTTCTCCAGACGGGGTTTGCCTCGGCCCAGGCGTGTAATAAATTATCGCCGATCGGCGGTAGAGTTTCGTGCAAACTTAAGAACGTAAAATCGAGCAGCGCGTCACGAAGCATCCAGCGTGAAGTGCGTGGCAGACGCGCCAGCGTACTTTTTAATGCCTGAAGATGGGTTCTGCTCATGTGAGTTGAGCTTATTATAGCGTGGCCTTTCTGGACTCCATAAGGAAGTACTTTTACAAAGCTAACGATCGCAAGTGACGCGGAAATGACGTGGGACAATAAAAATCCCAGCGCTTGGGCGCTGGGTTCGTTTTTCTAGGGGGACTTCATTTTTGTTGGACTTTCTAAGTATGCGGGCAGTTGCCGAGAAAATCAAGGGCTATTTTTAAAACGCCTGAGTATCAATGTATTTAATGTGTATTTTTGTTGCACCTGCTCAATTAAGCTTGCAACCTGCTGGTGCGCGGATACGTTTTAAGCGAAATGGAGATCTTGGCCGTCGGGAGGCAAAAGCAGGAAGCCTTCGCCCCATTGCGCCGAATCCTCCAAAGACCAGGCTTTTGGGTTATCCGGAGATTTAAGGCGCAATCCCCAAAGTCCCCCATAGACCAGCCAACAAGTGCCTTCGCCGGAGTCTTCTACTTTGACGCCTAAGGCGGGAATGGGTTGGCCTTCTTTATTTAAGCCGGTGATCGGGCACCACACCTCTTGACCGTCGCGCGCACGCAAAATCTCGCGCACAGGACGGGGAACGCCTTCTTCTTTCCAGACGCGATCATCCACGAAACCGCAATTGGGATTTTCTTCAAAACGGACAAACATGAGAAGAAGAGAAGGCGTGGTAGGTGGTACGTGGTAGAGAGAAATAAGTGAATAAAAAGTTCATTTTAGCGTCTAAGTGATATCTGTTATGAAGACACGAGTTTTGCATTTTCAAGACCTCCGAGTTTGGCAGGCGGCACGACTTTTTATTTCCGAAATTTATGTCGCTACACGTCGATTTCCAGATCATGAACTTTATGGAATGACCAGTCAAATCCGTCGTGCTGCTGTCTCAATTGCCACTAATATAGCAGAAGGGTCAAAACGAGCGACGACAAAAGATTTATGCCATTTTTTGAATATGGCAGAAACATCCTTAGAAGAAGTTAAAAATCTTCTTATTATTGGTTCGGATTTAAATTACGTCGTTGATCGGGAATTATCCTCGCTACTCACAAAAGCAGATGTCATCGGAGCCATGTTAAATACGTTAAAAAAATCTCTTCAAATCCGTCTTATCACGCTACCACGTACCACGCCTTCTAAAAAAATGCCTTAAGCACTTTGTCCGTATCAGAGAGGTCGTTAAATAAATAATCCGGTTGGTAGGTCGTTAACTCCTCGGCTTTCATTGGACCCGATGCCACCGCGACTGTCGTCGCGCCGATCGCTTTGCCCGCGTCCACATCTCGCCAATTGTCGCCGATCACAATGACATCCCGGGCAGCGAACGTTTGACCGGCAATGGCTTCACCGCGTTTAACACCGGCGCGTAAAACATCCGCCCGGATTTCTGCGTCATCGGCGAAGCCACCGAATGAAAAGTAATGCCAGAGATTGGGCCGCGTGAGTTTAATCTGAGCGCCCGCTTTTAGATTGCCCGTGCCTAGACCCATGACGATATCCGTTCTCTGGGCTAAAATGGCTAGTAATTCAGGAATACCTGGAAGCACGCGAAAGCCCGGGCCCGCAGGCACTTCTTCAGCTAACCGCGCGACGTAGGCGTCGCAAAGTTTTCGGATCTCATCCTGATGGGCATTCCGTTTAAGATGCACTTGAATCAATTCTCGGGCAATCGCCATATCTGTCTTTCCATCCACGGTGACCGTTGAGAGGGCCTGCGCGATACCAAACAATTGATCGAACGCATGGTTAAAGGCACGAATTCCGGCACCCCCTGTATAGAGAAGCGTCCAATCCAAGTCAAATAACAGTAACTTTTTCATCACCAATTTCTCACTTTGTATGTAAATTACAACCTGTTTCTTAAATTTTTCCTTGACCGGCCCTCCGACCAATGACAGACTCAATGCGGAGGGAAATCATGAACGATGTCTGTCTTTTCCAATTGCTGGACTGGCCAGAAGATACCTTAAAAGAAGCGCTGCCCAAAGCTCCAGCGCGCGTCATTGCCAGAATCGTTCGCGCCTACCCCCGGACCGCCGGACGTCCTTTTATGAGTATTTTGGCGCAATGCCTAAGCCAAGCCACCTTGGCATTTCTGCAAGAAGAAATTTCGTTGGAGATGACGCCGTCGCTTCCCGAAATCCGACAAGCGGAAGCGGAACTTCTTAAATTGGTCCGCGATCACGCCAAAGCATCTCTCGATAAACACCCACTTCCGTTAGGCCAAACCGTTTGCCCCGCCCATCCCTTCGATCACTAAAAGTTTAAGCCGCATGGCCCAATCCGTAGAGCATCCAGTACACCACAACGCCGGTCACGGAAACATAAAACCATAAGGGCAACGTCCAGCGCGCCCAGCGCCGATGTTCGATAAAGCGCTCGTTCAACGCCAGATAAAGGGTGCGCAAAATCAACGGAACAATGACAAAGGCTAATAGCGTATGCGAAAGTAGAATCGCGAAGTAGCAATGCCGAATAGGCCCTACACCTAAAAAATGCACATGGCCGACGCGCGCGTGATAGGCCAAATAACTGGTTAAAAAAATGACTGACGCGATAAAGGCCGTACCCATACAGGCGCGATGACGATTTATATTTCCGCGACGAATAAAAATAAAGCCTGCAAAAAGAAACACAGCGCTCAACGCATTTAACGCCGCGTTAAAACTGGGCCACGGATGCTGGAGAAGAACGCTCATCCGCGTCGCGCCAAGCGCACCGAACCGGCCATCATCAGCCCTGTGAATCCCGTAAGGACCAAAAGGCAGACCAGCGGCGCGGGTCCCGTGGATGACAATGGCGTTCCGTTAATATGAAGGGTTTGTTGAAACGCGATCAGTCCATACGTTAAAGGATTCAGGCGCATTAAAAAAGCCAACCAGACCGGCGCGCCGGAGGCGGGAAACAACGCCCCGGATAAAAGCCACATCGGCATCAAAAATAAATTCATCACCGCATGAAACCCCTGCACGGAATCTAATTTCCAGGCCATTAAAAATCCCATAGCCGTTAAACCCATGGCGCATAAAAAAAGCGTGAGGACAAGATAAAGCGCTCCGCCCAGTGAGAACGAAAATCCCACACAAGGAGCAAAGACGAGGAAGGCTAAGGCTTGCACCACGGCGAGCGTCGCGCCGCCGACAATTTTTCCCAACACTAAACTTTCACGTGCCAAGGGAGCGACTAATACCGCTTGGAGAAATCCTTCATGTCGGTCTTCAATCAAGGAGATCGTTGAAAAAATCGAGGTAAACAAGACAATCAGCAACACGGTTCCAGGGAAAAAATATTGCAGATAATTCGCGCTGGAGGCGGCCGTCGCGGACGCCATATGAAAGGATTTCCCCAATCCCGATCCGATCAATAACCAAAAAAGCGCGGGCGGACCCAGCGCGCCGATCACTCGGCTGCGCTGACGAAAGAAACGGACCATTTCCCTTTTCCAAAGACTGTAAGAAGCCAAAATAAAATTACTCATGGGTGGTAAAAGAAAATCCGGTTTTCTTAATAAAAACGTCTTCTAAACTCGGCTTTGATAATCGAATGGCTGTTATTTCCGCCGGGAAGGCTTGTGCCAATTTAGGAATCCATTCTGCGCCCGACGGCGTTTCCATGCGCACATGCCCGTCTAAAACAAGCGCCTGCATTTGAAAACGCGCGTTTACTTGCGCGCACAAACGATCGGGCGATGCCGTCTGAATATCGATGACATCTCCGCCGATTTCGCGTTTAAGCGCGTCTGGACTTCCCTCCGCTACCAGCAACCCCTCGTTTAAAATAATCACCTGATCGCAGCGTTCCGCTTCTTCCATTAAATGCGTCGTCACGAGAATGGTTAATCCAGTTTGCCGGCGCATCTCGCTTAGCGTTTCCCAGAGATCGCGCCGCGCTCCCGGATCAAGGCCTGTAGTCGGCTCATCTAAAAGCAGCACTTGCGGTTGGTGCAATAAACATTTCGCCAACTCTACTCGGCGACGCAAGCCTCCGGATAAGGTTTCCACGCCATCATGACGGCGATCGGACAGGCGAAAGCGCATCAGCCCGGCGCTCATGCGCTCTTGCAAGAGGCTGCCTTTTAAACCATACAGATGACCCTGGCAGATTAAATTTTCTTCGACGGTTAATTTTTTATCCACGCTGGGATTTTGAAAGACAACACCTAACGCGCGACGCGCGGCTTCCGGATGCTGAACGACATCGTGCTCTAGAATCCGGGCGTGGCCTGAAGTCGGCGCAAAAATCGTCGATAAAATTTGAAAGGTCGTGGATTTTCCGCTGCCGTTAGGTCCGAGCAGGGCGACAAGCTGTCCGGTCGCCACGCTAAAACTAATATCCCGGACGGCATGACGCTCCGGCGTATGGCGTCCGCGTGCGGGATACGTATGCGCTAAATGCTCGACCGTGATCGCATTCATGCCAAGGCCGTTAACTGCGGTGGGCCCAGGCCAGACACCCGAGCAAAAGGGGCAAATACAAAATGGAAGCAAACATGAGGCGCCGTGCTGAGAATGTCGTCCGCTTCCAGGCCACGAAGGCGCCGCAAGCAAAAAACCCGGCGCCTAAAATGAGTGCCACAATGCCATAAGAAAATCCAGCCAGTCCCATGCGCGTGGGCAATAGCGTCACAGGAATTAAGACCGCGGTATAAAGCAAAATCATGCGCGATGTAATTGCCCCGTCAGGGTCAACTACCGGCAACATCGGAAATCCCCCGCGTGCGTAGTCTTCACGATACATCCATGCAATCGCCAGAAAATGCGGCAATTGCCACAAAAATAAAATCGCAAAAAGCACCGCCGCTTCCGACGATAGATGGCCGGTCGCCGCCGTCCATCCCATCACGGGAGGAATGGCACCTGGTATCGCGCCGATTAAGGTCGATAAGGAGGTACGCGTTTTCAGCGGCGTGTAAGCCCATAAATAAGTCACCAGCGTCAACACGGCTAAGCCCGCCGTCAAAAGATTGACGCAGAGCGCCAATTCTAATGCGCCGATCACGCTAGTCACACAGCCAAAAATTAAAGCGCCGTTTGGCGTCACACGCCCGCTCGGCAAGGGACGATTTTGTGTGCGATGCATCAGACGATCGAGCTCGCGCTCCAGATATTGATTTAAGACGGCGGCACCGGAGGCAATGAGCCAGCTACCTAAAACCGTATGGAAAAAAAGCCAATTGTGGACGCCCGGTTTGGCTAATGCAAAGCCCAACCATGTCGTTAATATGACTAGCGCTGTTAAACGCGGTTTGGAAAGTTCAAAATAAGCGCGCCACTGTTTCATGTTTAGATTTTTTTCCTGGTGCTCTGGACAGTGAGAAGGAGAGAGGTAGCCAAAATAAGCGCGCCCACACTTTGATGCGTCGTGGTAATGATCGGATTAGGCAACCGCCAACTCCAAAGGCCCAAGATTAATTGCACGCCAATAAATCCGTTTAACGTGGATGCGAGAATGCGTAGCACCTGCGGTAACGTCGGGCTGGTCCAGGCGCGCTTAAGGACGAGAATGCCATGCAGCACGACGAGAAAAGCACCTAACATATGAAAATGCAACAGCTTCCCCGTGTGCCGATAAATCGCCCCTGCTAATAATTGCAGAAGAACAAAACCCGTGGTTGTCGAGGCAATGCGATACATTTTTTGCGCTTCCGGCGAAAGTAACGGGCCCGATTCGTAATCGGATGTATTGGCCACCCAGGCAATGCAAACCATCCAAGAGAAAAAGATCTGTCCTAAACAGGCATGCGACACCGAAGTGAGTGCCGGCAATTTGAGCAGCACCGTGATGCCTCCGAGCAGCCCTTGCAAGAGGACGAGACCCACTGCGATGCCGGCCGCGCGTTTCAACGCAGCTTGTACAGGAGACCGCCAAAGCCAAATCGCCAGAATCACGGTCATGAGGCCAGCGGCGGTGGCGATTAAACGATGCCCATGTTCAAAAAATACGCCTCCCACCATCGGCGGGTTCCAAGTTCCAAAAGAAAGCGGCCAGTCCGGGACGGATAAACCTGAGCCCGTGCTAGTCACAGCGCCGCCGGCAATAATTAAGAAAAACGTCCAACAAGCCAAAAAAATGGTGTAGGCCCGTAAAAAGGGTGAAGGAGATGACGTATTCATAAAAGGCATTATATAAGGAACGTCTAGAAGGTGGGGGCTAGTCCTTCAAAAATGATTTCGACGCGACCTTCTTCGGGCACGCGCACCTCGCGAACGTCTTCGACGGGCTGGTAATCGATGTGACCTTCTTTATCTTTGCCCTTAGGCGTCCACCCTTCATGCCACGCCCGAATAGAATATTTCCCTGCCGGCACATGCGCAATAGCAAAATGCCCGTAGGCATCGGTAATCCCCACATAGGGGTGAGCCGACGCATAAACCCACGCGCGCATCCAGGGATGCAGATGACTGTCCACTTTGTAAAGCTTCGCCCGGCTTAAGGGACGGCGAATTGAATTATTTTTTCCGGAGAGATCCACCTCAAAAACTCGCACGCCATCGATGGTTAAACGCACGTCCTGATCCGTTGCATCTAAATTGGTCATCGTTAAATAAGCCGGCAATGTGGTCCATTGCACACGTGGAGAAAACGTGCACTTTTCCACTTTTAAGCCGGCAGGGGTTGCTTTCGTAGTCACCGCGTCATCTTTAAAATCGAGGATGACCAAAGCATTTTTTAAGCCGCGGTTTTCTTGATGCACGATGAGATGGTTTTGCGCGATGGCATGCGGACAGGCCGCTTCAACCGCATTCGCAATAATCATCGGCGGAGGCGTTTCACCGGGGAATTTCACAAAACCGTCGATGTCACCCGCTTGCACTAATAGCGGAATGCCCGCGATCAGCAGCCAGGCATAAAAAACCCAGTGCTTCATTAATGCGGCGGGGTATTTGGATAAGGGGCGGGGGCAGAAACGGGAATGGAAGCAGTGGCAGGCGCCGTAAATAAATTACCAGGAACCATGACACCCGCACTACTGGCCAAACGAATGAAGGTCGGTTGATGTCCCGTTGGAAAATAACCCATCTGTCCGGTAGTTTTGTGTCGTCCGGATAGAAAGACGTCCTGGAGCGCTACATGTCCTTCTTCAAAGCCCGTGACTTCCGTAATCGCGGACACTTGGCGCACGCCTTCCGGAGTTCGGCGCATTTGAATAATTAAATGGATAGCGCGGGAAATTTGTTGGCGAATCGCTGTCAGAGGAATTTCATAACCGGCCATAAGCACTAATGTTTCCAAACGCGAAATCACATCTTGTGGCGAACTGGCATGAATGGTGGCAATAGATCCATCATGCCCTGAATTCATGGCTTGCAGCACATCGAGCGCCTCGCCGCCACGCACTTCGCCCAAGAGAATCCGATCGGGACGCAGGTGTAGCGCATGCGAGACTAAGGTGCGCATATCAATGATGGTACCGCCTTCGCCGCGTCCTTGAAAAACGGTTTCCATCGCCACCCAATTAGGATGCGGCACGCTGATTTCAAACGTATCTTCAATGGTCACAAGACGTTGGGTTTTAGGAATGGTCCCTGCTAAGGCATTCAAAAGGGTGGTCTTTCCGCAACTGGTCCCCCCTGCGATTAACATGTTTTGGCGCATCAACACAGCGATGCGGAGGAATTCAGCCATGGCGGCAGACATGGCTCCCCGCGCGGCCAACTCCGCCAGATCCTGCGCGCGAGACGTGGGACGGCGAATGGTGAATGAGGTTTGAGCCGTCACCGGAGGAGTTGTAACCGTCATGCGTGAGCCATCACTTAGCCGACAATCCACCATCGGCATTTGGGGTGATAGCGTTTTTCCCGCGAGCGTTAAAAGTTGACGAACCACCCGCAAGAGCTCGCCTTCTGTAGCGAACTTACGATCGGCTTGAAAAAGTTTGCCGTTTTGTTCGACGAAAATTTTATTGGGTCCATTGACCATGACTTCGGAAACGTCATTCGAAGCCAAGTAAGGCGTGATGGGTCCGAAATCTTCAATAAAAGCCATGGTTGGTTATATCTCCCTTGTTTCGGGTTTGCAACCCCCATCTCAGCATACGTTGGGCAGAGGTAAAATGCGATCATACGACTATGAATTGCGTGCATTTTGGAATCTGCGGCGGTTGCGTTTGCACAACCTATGAGGACGGACACAAAGCCCCTTTGCCTTATGCGCAAGAGCTGGAGCAAAAAGAAACGCGTGTTAAAACCTCATTGGCTGGATTTACTGTGGAAGACTGGCGGCCGATCGTTGCCTCCCCCGAAGAATGGACCTACCGCAACAAAATGGAATTTGCCATTGGCGAGTTACGCGAAATGCCTTTTTCCATTGGCATGCGCGAAACGGGACGTTTTGACCGCATCGTCGATCTGCAAACCTGCGGATTGATGAGTCCGGAAGCGGTGCAAATTGTTCATCTCCTCCGCGCTTGGGCCAAAGAACAAAAGCTCCCCGGCTACAACCGATTTTCGCATCAAGGCGAACTGCGCTATCTTGTTTTACGTGAAGGTAAAAACACCGGCCAACGGCTAGGCGTTTTAATTGCACGGACTCCGCCGCCCGGCATGGACGACTTCCAAAAACGCCTTGAACCTTTATTAACGACCGCCTGGTTGGGCATCACTGATGCGCGCGGCGACGTGGCGCGAACCAAGGACATGACACTTTTGTGGGGATCTGGAACGCTCGAGGAGAAGTTGGGTCCGATTAATTACCGTATTTCTCCTTACTCTTTTTTCCAGACCAACACCCATGCGACGGAACGTCTTTATGGGCTTTTGACAGACTGGGCGAAAACGGTGGGTGGCGGTGCGCTGCTTGATCTTTATTGCGGTTCAGGCGGAATTACCTTATCCCTGGCGGCCGACTTTGATCGCGTCATCGGCGTCGATACAAATACGGAAGCGATTGAAGATGCTCGCTTCAATGCGGCACAAAACAATTTAATGAATACGGAGTTTGTG
>Ga0105240_10003046_pt1 | contig 26362 bp, 17 predicted proteins | sample KBSC54metaG_FD_80426 | JGI IMG/M metagenome (GOLD analysis project Ga0105240, IMG submission 80426) | Corn rhizosphere microbial communities from Kellogg Biological Station, Michigan, USA - KBS C5-4 metaG | ecosystem: Host-associated > Plants > Roots > Rhizosphere > Soil | place: Michigan, USA...
GAATGCGTACTGCGGATCTACTATCCGGCTCGATACAGTCTCGCGGGCGAGAGCGCAGCCGAAGGTATCAAGCAACAGGCCAGCGAGGATTTCCTGAAGATCCTGAGCCCCATCATTCCCGCGCTGTCGCCTTACGTGCTCGGTGAGAAAATCTCCGCGGCAGACTTCTACCTCTATGTGGTCGGGGGCTGGCACCCGCACGGGCGTGAGCCGCTACACGCGAAATGGCCGGCGCTCAGGCATCACACTCAACTGCTCGCGTCACGTCCATCGGTGCGCAGGGTGGAAGCGGACGGGGCGGCGTGAGAACTCGAGGACGAAGAGGATAACGGATGTCGAATGAGAGCGGCACCCGGATCATTAACAGGAGGACGCCGGAGTCAGCGGCGATGGTGGCAAACACCAGGAGGGCGATGGCGATCACGGCCAGACTCAACCGTTTGACGTTCGACGATGCGGACGAAGTTCGGGCCTTGTTCAGCGAGCTCATCGGCAGGAAGGTGGATGACAGCTTTCTGTTGATTCCACCGTTCTACACCGCCCACGGGAATGAAATCCGCGTTGGGTGCAATGTCTTCGTCAATCAGAACTGCACTTTCTATGACCTTGGCGGACTCGACATCGCCGACGATGTGTTGATCGGGCCAAACGTGAGCATCATCACGACCGGCCATCCGGTTGAGCCTGCGCAACGCCGCGCGGTGACTATCGGAAAGCCGATCGTGATTGAAAGAAATGTCTGGATCGCAACCGGTGCAATCGTCATTGGTGGGGTGACGGTAGGGGAGAACTCGATTGTGGCCGCGGGCTCGGTCGTCACCAGGGATGTTCCGCCGAATACCCTGGTCGGCGGAAATCCGGCGCGGGTCATTCGCTCAATCGGCGAGGAGTGAAGGACCCGCGATAGCCCAACCTGGTCGTTGCAGTGATCTCGAATCAGTCGCGGTGTGGGCCGCCGCGCTCGGCCGTTCCGATGATCCCCGATCCGGGCGTGTCGGTTGAGCGGCAGCGATCATCAGGTACGCCTGCAACTGTGATCCGATTCGCGGCCCTGTGGAGGGGATTGTGCTGCACTAGGCTGCTCGCCGTGGATCTCAATCAGGGAGTTAGATCAGCAGAGATGACCGACAGGGTGATCTCGCGGCTTCCTTTGTCGTACGCGGACGCGTCATACGTTGGCTGCCGGACTCGGCGTTAACGAATGCAACGCCTGAGGAAACTCTGGCGTTCGTGCGCGCCAGGACGACGGTTGCGATGATCGACTGAAAATCAGACTGAACCGGCCGGATGCGGCGACAGGGAATGACCGACATGCAACTTGATGTCTCTAACAACGCCGCGGGGTTCAACGCGGGCGCGGATGACGTGTTCGGCAGAATCGCTGCGCGCTATGGCCTGCTGTGTGATCTCTTCAGTTTGGGCATCCATCGCCGGTGGAAACGTCGTGTTGCTGAGATCATCTCGCGGGAGCCTTGGAACGAGCTTCTGGATGTTGCCTGTGGAACCGGTGATATCGTTTTCCGGGTCCTCAATTGCGGCAAAGTGCGCGAGGCTCAGCACATCGTGGCTTGCGACCTCAATCTGAAGATGCTCGAAGTCGCCGAGCGCCGGTTTGCGCAACAACCCCACCGCGGCATTGAGGTGCGCTGCCTGGACGCGCACTGCTTGTCAGGCGTTGGGCCAGACAGCGTTGATCTCTACTCGATTTCCCTGGGACTGAAGATTTGCGAGCGACGCGCCGTTTTACGGGAGGCGCTGCGGGTGCTGAGGCCGGGCGGCAGACTGGTTGTACTCGAGGCGTCCAACATCCCCGTGCGTTGGCTGCAATGGGCGTACCTTCGTTACATGTCGATCTGTATGCCGGTCATCGGGTGGATCGCCACGGGAGGCGATGCGTCGGCCTATCGGTACCTGCTGCAAGGAATACGCGAATTCCCGACGGCGGAAGGGCTGGCTGATGAGCTTGGGGAGCTGGGCTTTCAAGAGGTCGACTTCGAGCGTCTGTCGTTTGGGATCGTGGCGATACACGTTGCGCGTAAGCCGCCGCGTTAGCTCAGGTGGCTGTCGTCGGCTCCGGAGCCGGGGAATCGCTGATCGCCCGGTGGCCGGGCACAAATATAGTCCTCGCAAACGGTAACCTCGCCCGGGAAATTTGCTCTACTAGGGTGGACCGGTGCTTTTTGGGGGGAGCGCTTGGAGGCGGATTCGCAGCCGTTGATCGAGGAGCTGGCCACGCGCCAGGAGGGCCGGTTGCGGCGTTTCCTGCGTCGGCGGGTGCGCAATTCGGCCGATATTCCGGACATTATCCAGGAAGTGTTCCTCAGGCTCCTGAGGACACCCAGACGGGAGACGATCCGTCTGCCTGAGGCCTACCTCTTCACCATCGCCCGCCACACGGTCCAACAGCACCGGCTGTCGGACGCCCGGGCCGACCGGTTCGTGGAGTTGGATACGGCCCTGAATGATTTTCTGCCGGGACCGGATCCGGACCCGGTGCTGGAGCTCGCCGCCGATGAGTGCCTGGCGACCCTGGAGCAAGCTCTGGACGATATGCCGCCCAAGATGCGGGCGACTTTCCTGCTCCATCGTCGGGAGGGGCTGTCTCTGCCAGAAATCGGTGAGCGGCTGGGGATCTCGCTGCCGATGGTCAAGAAGAACCTGATGAACGCGCTGGCGCTGATGCGCGAGCGGCTGAAAGAATCCGGGGCGGGGGCGGGACTGTGAGTCGCGAGAATCAGAGCGGCTTGAACCGGCAGATCAACGCGGAGGCGGCGCGCTGGTTTGTGGAGTTTCGTAGCGGGAATGTGGAGTCATCCAACCGGCAGGCATTCGACACGTGGTTGCGCGCCTCGCCGGAGCATCTGCGTGCCTTTCTTGAAATCGCAGCACTCTGGGGGCGTGGACGGGAACTGGATCCGCAACGTCGCTACAGCGTCGAGGCGCTGGTAGCCGGTGCCCGGGAGGAGTCCAACGTCGTGCCGCTGGGCGTGGATTCCAAGCTGGGCCTGAAAGACTCGAGGCGGGCAGGGAGGCGATGGGCGGCTTGGAGGCTGGGGAGGGTGGCGGCAGCCGCGACGGTGTTGATTCTCGTCAGCTCGCTGCTCGCCTGGCTGGAACTTCACCACCGGGATTCCTACAGTACCCAGATCGGTGAGCAGCGCTCGGTCAAGCTGAGCGACGGATCCAGGGTGACACTGAACTCGAGATCCCGTGTGCGGGTCGACTATTCCGCCTCGACGAGGGCGGTTGAGCTCGTGGAGGGGGAGGCGTTGTTTCAGGTAGCTAAAGATTCCTCGCGGCCCTTCGTTGTGCATGCCGCGGATACCTCCGTACGGGCTGTGGGCACGGAATTCGACGTCAATAAAAGGGGGCGGGGCACGCTCATCACGGTCGTGGAGGGTCGCGTTGTGGTGTTGAGCGCTTTCGCACACAACTCTGCCAGGGCTGAAACGTCGGAAGTCGTGTCAGCGGGGGGGCAGAGCGCGGACGGCGGAGGGGCTGCTGGGACCGCTGGGGCTGCGGGGACTGCTGGGGCTGCTGGGGCTGCGGGCTCCGATGGGTCTGTTGGATCTGTTGGAGCGGTCGTGCTCTCGGCGGGTGAGCAGATCGAGGTGACTGGCGGGGCAGGCGCCTCGCCCACCCGCTCGAGTGTCAGCGCGGTGACGGCCTGGGTGCAGAGAAAAGTCATTCTTCAGTCGGCAACGCTGGAGGAAGTGGCGGAGGACTTCAACCGCTACAGTGAGCGGCCGCTGGTCGTGGAGGAGCACGGGGCGGTTGCGTTCCGCCTGAGCGGGGTCTTCTCGACCGATCCGGATTTTCTGATCCGTTTCCTGCGCGAGCGGCCCGACATCGAGGTGCGCGAAACGGCGACCGAGATCCGGATCATCCACGCCGGTGCTCACTAGCGGCGTTATTTTCGGAGGCGGACCCGTCGCGCGGCTGGCTGGCATCGCGGCGCTCGCCTGGCTGGCGGTGGCGACTGTGGGTCGCGCCGACGATGAGACCGGCCGCAAGTTGACCGACATTCCGGCGGAGCCGCTCGGTCGGGCCTTGCAGACGCTCGCGCAGGATCGGGACCTGCAGTTGGCGTATGCCTCGCAGGAAGTCGACTCGATCAACACACCGGGGGCCTCGGGTAAGCTGACGGTCGATGAGGCGCTCACTCAGTTGCTGCGGGGTACGGGTCTGACCTACCGCCACTCGGGCGACAATGGCATCAGCATAGTGCCCATCTCGACGGTGAGCAGTGTCCCGGGCGATCAGCACCCGGGTCCGGGGAATGCTCCGGACGATCATTCCAACGGGAGTGACAAGAAGGCCCGACACTCCTTCTGGGATCTGTTCCGGCGGCCGCGCGGGGGCCCGGGGCGGGGGAACCCGGGGAAAGCCGGGGACGGTCATACCGGGGAGCAGGGCCCGCCAGGGGCGCGGCCCAACCCAACAGCCGGATTGCAGGGCACGGCCCTGCAGGAAGTTCTCATCACGGCCGAGCGCCGCAAAGAGAATCTGCAGAGGGTGCCCATCGCGGCCACGGCGGTGCAAGGCTCGGAACTGGAGGGCAAAGCGGTCACTCAACTCAACGATCTGCAGTATGCGGCTCCTTCACTGTCGATCGGTAACGCGGGGATTGCAAACGCGGTGAACATCCGGGGTGTGGGTCTTGCCAGCGGCAGCCCGGCGGTCGCCAATGGTGTTGCGGTTTACGTCGATGGTCTGTTTCAAACACCCACGATCTATACCAACCAGCTCTATGACATTGCGGACGTGGAGATCCTGCGCGGGCCGCAGGGGACGCTGGTGGGCGCCAACTCCACCGGGGGGGCGATCTTCATCAACAGCCGCAGTCCGCAGATCGGTGTGACGGATGGTTATGTCGAAGCGGGCAGCGGAAACTACGACGCCTGGAGTGCGCAGGGAGCCGTCAATCTGCCGGTGAGCGCTGTGCTCGCGCTGCGCATCGCAGGTGAATTCACGCAGCACGAGAGTTACTACCATAGCATTGGTCCGGCGTACACGGATGCGGGCTCCTTGTACGAGAAGGCCGTCCGACTCGGGCTGCTCTTCAAGCCAGGGGCTTTTCAGGCGCTCGGGAAACTCGAGTTCGTGGACCGGGACACCGGCGGTTACGCGGCCACGGCGGTCCCCGGCACGCCGTACGCACCCTTCGCGCCCGCCAACCCTTTCGTGCTCGATTACGACACGCCCGACAACTTGAATCGCGAGCGCGAGTTGACACTGGGTCTGGAGCTGCGTTACGAGTTGGCGAACGGTGTCACGGTGCGCTCGCAATCGGGTTACATCGACAAGCCGGTACACAACTTCGAGGACTATGACGGCACGGCAGTCAACACGCCAGCCGCGCCACGACTCACCTATGATCAGCACGTCCGCGGCCAGCATTGGACGCAGGAGCTCAACCTGCTGTCGGCGCAAGGGGGCCGGTACGACTGGGTGGCGGGCGGCTACTTCGCTCGCACCCACATCAACGTGAATATTTACGAGAGCGGCGCCACCGGCCCGCTGGGGCCGGTCCTGTACTTCTACAATCCGCAGAAGAAGACGACCACGGGCTGGTTCGGGCAACTCAACTTCAAGCTATCGTCCCGTTGGGAACTGCAGACCGGGGTGCGTTACTCGACCTACAGTGTCACGGGCAACGGTTTCAGCTCGCTCGTGCTGCCGGGCGCGGCGTGCGGACATGGGGAGCCGCCGGCGGCGCCGTGGAACGGTTGCGAGGTGGGCTCGACCTCCGGTGAGGAAAGGGATGGGCGAGCCACAGGCAAGGTGGCCTTGGATTACACGCCGGACGAGCTCAACCTGCTCTATGCCTTCATCGCGCGCGGCTACAAGCCGGGGGGCTTCAACTCACCGACAGCGCCGTTTGGGCCGGAGACGGTCTGGGACTACGAGACCGGTTGGAAGTCCTCGTTTCTGGAAGACCACGTGCGCACCCAACTCGGTGCATTCTATTATCGCTATGAGGGCTTCCAGTTCCAGGAGTTGCAGCTCTCCACCGGGACGGTCGGCGTGACCAACCTGTCTACGGCGACGATCGACGGGATGGAGGCGTCACTGCAAGCGCGACTCGTGCCCTGGGGTGTGGACGCGGGCCTCGCCTTCGTGCACTCGAAGCTCCCCAGCGATCACCCGTTCATCAACAATCACCTGCTTCCGCCGGGCGCGGCCAGCCTGCCCCAATGTCCCGCGGGTAGCCACGCGGCGGCGGGCTGTTTCGACTACGCCCCGTACCTGGCGACCGCGTCCAGCGGACCGTCCCTGTACGCGCCCCAGTGGACTTACAACATCGGGGTGCAGTACGAGCTGGATTTTGCGAGGGGCACGCGACTGATACCGCGGCTGAACTATGCGTACGTGGGTGGCCAGTTCACCAGCCTGACGTATTCCCGTGTGACCGACTACCTGCCGGCGCATGGGTTGCTGGCGGCATTGTTGACCCTGCACATGCCGGGCAGGCGTTGGACCGTGGAGGCCTATGGAAGTAACCTGACCAACAGGGTCTACCGTACAGGTGAGGCGCTCAATAGCGGTAACTACTACTTTTACGGCGCGCCTCGTCAGTACGGAGTGCGCGCCACGTATCAATTCCAATGAAACTGCAAACACTTTCTCCCAAGAGGCTCTGCATCGATGACCTGGTGGACGGCCAGCGGATCGGGGCGTTTACGCTCAATGTCGTGCTCTGGTCGTTTCTGGCGATGCTCAGCGACGGTTACGAAATCAGCGCCATGGCGCTCGCCGCACCGGAACTGCGATCTGCCTGGCATGTGCCGGACGCGGCGTTTACCTGGGCACTGAGTGCCAGCTCATTCGGAATACTGGTCGGCGCGCCGCTGTTTGGATGGGTCGGCGACCGCTACGGGCGCAAGCCGGCGATTCTGTTGAGTACGCTGGTGTGCGCTCTCGCTACCTTCCTCGTGGTGTTGGCAACGAGCCTGGATGCGCTGGTGGTGCTGCGCTTTGTCACGGGCATCGGTATCGGTGGACTGATGCCGAACACCATCGCGCTCAATTCGGAGATGGCACCGAAAAGACGCCGGGCGACACTGGTGGTCCTGATGTTCGCGGGGGTGACACTGGGCGCCAGTGTGCCGGGCCTGGTTGCGCGCTGGCTTCTGCCTTCCCACGGCTGGACCGTGCTGTTTGAAGTTGGAGGCGGTGTGGCGCTCGGGGTGGCCCTGGGACTGTGGATCTGCCTGCCCGAATCGGTGCGGTTCCTGGCGACCCGCACACGGCGCCGCGCGGAGTTGCTGGCCATCGCGCGCCGCATGCGACCGGACCTGGGGATTCCGCAAGAGATAGAATGGTCGGTACCTCAGGGCCCGGGCGGCGATCAACAAGGGCTCGCACAACTGTTTTCGCCGGAGCTGCGGAGGGTGACACCGCTCATCTGGATGTGCTTCGCGGCCGCACTCATGACGCACTACTTCCTGAGCTCGTGGCTGCCGTTGCTGGGGGCGGCGGGTGGATTGTCGCGGGAGCGGATCGCGACGGCCATGGTGCTCTACAGTGTGGGGGGTACTCTCGGGGGAATCCTGATGAGTGTTTTGATGGACCGCTTCGGGGCGCGCGTCAGTGTGCTGTTGTTTTCGCTGGCGGTACCGTCGATTGCTCTGCTGGGCCTGACCGGGATGGATGGCCCGGCGCTGTTTCCCCTGGTCTTTGTGTCGGGCCTAGCGGTGCTGGGCGCTCAGTTTGGCAATAACGCGGTCGCCGGTATGTCGTATCCGACCGAATTCCGCGCCAAGGCAGTGGGCATGGCGCTGGCGGTCGGACGCTTCGGGTCGATTCTCGGGCAACTGTTGGGTGGGGCGCTCATTCAGCTGCACGTGCCGGCCCGCGAGCTGTTTCTGGGTGCGTCGGTTCCCATGTTGCTGGGGGCGGCCGCGGCGGTGGGACTGAGTGTCCGCTCGAGGCGGACTGAGACGGCATCGAGCGTCCCTGCTCGATAGTCTGTCCCGTGGGTACCGTGACTCAGAAATTCCGGCGTACGGTGAGCAACCATTGGCGCGGCGGGCCGGGTTGGCCCTGGGCAATGAAGGTGGGGGCCACGGAATTGACCTTGTTGATGTAGTAAAACCTGTCGGTGAGGTTGGTCACCGCGAGCGCGGCCTCCCAATCGTCCTTGGCGGACCGCCAGGTGAGGCGAGCATTCATCAGCGTGCGACCGGACACCTTACCGAGCGGCGTGTCGGTAATGTCTGTGAAGAAGGACGACTGGTAGCGCGCGTCCAGGCGTGGAGTCACGGAGCCGAGTGAGCCGACGGTCACAACATACTGTACGCCGAGGTTGTACATCCTCTCGGGGGCATAGGGCTCCTTGGTGTTGAGACTCACCCCGGCGACGGTGGTCGCGGCGGTCTGGGTGATGGACGTGAGCTTGAAGTTGAGATAGCTGGCGGAGCCGTCGATCTCGAGGCCGCTGATGGGGCGCCATTGAAGCTCCAGCTCGGCTCCCTTGATGTCGGCGGAACCGACATTCACGGGGGTGAGGTTCAAGGCGCTCAGGACAATTCCGTTCACCACCGTGGGACTGGAATTGGTGAACAGCATGTCATGGTACTTGCTGTAGAAGCCTGCGAAATTCATCATGAGGGTCCGGTCGAGGAAGCGGCTCTTCAGGCCGATCTCGGCGGTGCCGAGGGTTTCCGGCCTGAACGGGACCTCCTGTTGGGAAATGAAGGGACGGGGGTTGACGCCGCCGCCCCGGAACCCGGTGGAGTATTGGGCGTAAGTCATGATATCCGGCGTCCACTGGTACTCGAGTCCCGCGCGATAGTCGGTATGGCTGCCGGAGTAGGTGCCGGTCGTGTTGTTCAGGGGTCCCACGGGCGTGTAGCTGGCGACCGCGGTGTCGTAGGGGTTGAGACGTTGGAATGTATAATCCTTGGACTCGGACGTATAGCGGACTCCGGCAATGAGACTCAGGGCCTGGGTGGCGTGGAAGACGCCGTGTGCGAAGCCGGATTGGCTCCTGGACTTGATCGGATCGTTGCCCGTGAACAGGCTCTCGGCGGTCAAGCCCGGTGACAGGAGCTTCACTCCGCCGAACATCGCTCCCTCGTTGTAGTAGTAGCCTCCGAGCGTCCAGTCGAGCAGCCCGAAGGAGGTGCCGTTGAGCCGGACCTCCTCGGTGAACTGCCGTTCGGACCAGGTATCGCGCAAGGACTGGGTGGGGTAGGGCGAATCGCCGATCTCGCTCGAAAATGCGCCGTTGTAGCGCAGGTACCCGGTAATGGCGGTCAGTGTGTAAAGGTCACTGAGCCTCCAGGTGAAGGTATCGGTGATGCCGTAGTAGTGGGTCGGATTGGTCGTCGGCAACGACACCGCGGCATGCGTACCGGCGCCTGGCTTGCCGTTGTATATCGCCGGGTCGGTGAAGCTCGGGACGGTGTAGGTGGCATACGTGGTGTAGGATCTCGGCGCGGTAATGAATTGTGAGCCGCCGCCAGGAACGAACGGCTGGCCGTTCGGAAGCTTCTGTGTATTGTTGGAATAGAGCAGCTCGAGCGCCGGCACCTCGGAGTTGTCCGCCGTGACACTGGCAATGAGGTTGTTCTCGATGGCGTCATTGGGTATCCAGCGCAATGCCACGCGCGCCGCACGCAGATCCTGGCCGCCCTCGGTGCCGAGCTTGCATCCCGGCAACACACCGCCTTGATAGAGGCCGGACGAGGCGGCATTCACGCACCCGTAGTCCAGACGGGTGACGTATCCGTCGGCTTCCTTGGACACACCGGACACGCGTACATACAACTGGTTCTCGATCAGCGTGAAGTTGCCGCCGGCACGCAGATTGATGCGATTGAAGGAGCCGTAGGCGGCTTCCGCGTAACCGTTGGTGTCATCGTTGGGTTTCCGTGAGTAGAGCTTGATGGAGCCGCCGATGGAGTTTTTTCCGGACAGGGTACCCTGTGGGCCGCGCAGTACTTCGATCCGGTCGAGGTCGGTGAGGTCCATCTCTGAGCCGAGCATCAGTCCGTGATAAACGTCGTCGACATAAAGCCCGACACCGGGCTCGAGGCCGGGGTGGCCGTCACTCTGGCCAATGCCGCGGATGAATACCTGTGCGACCGGTCCCAGTGTGGTGGTGCCTCCGGTCACACTCACGTTGGGTGCAATGGCATTCAGGTCATTGACGCCGCTCGTCGATCGCTCATCCAACTGCTGCCCCAACACGGCGGTGATGGCGAGCGGGGCGGTCTGGGCACTCTGCTGGCGGAATTGAGCGGTGACGATCACTTCCGCGAGTTGATTGTCGGCGGTCTCATCGGCTGCGGCTGCGAGCGCTGGTGGAGTACACAGAACTCCGGTCACACTGACGGCGATCATCGCCTGGGTGACCTCCGAACGCGCGCTGGTCGGACGAAGAAGCCGCTCGATGGTCTGACTGACTCTCCTGGCGCGAATATGGGCGCCTGCACGAGACCTCATTGTTGTATCCCCCCCTTGTTGGTCAGTGATTGAGTAACGGAATATCCCGGGCCGGTAGCCCAGGCGGAATGCTGTGCAGATAGGCGACGATGTCGGCGATTTCGGCGTCGCTGATCACCTTGGGCGTGTAGACCGGCATCCGGCCCGATGGGGTGCGCAACTTGGCCCTGATCCCTTCCAGTGGCAGGGGGTCGGGTGCGAGTTTGGGCCCTGCCACGCCACCAGCGCCGGTTGTTCCATGGCACTGGTAACAACCGTATGTCATGAACAGGCGCTGACCTTCGACGGGGTTGCCAGTTGGGGTATCGGCCATTATGGGCGGGGCCAACGAGAATAACAGGGCGGCAGTAATGATGGTGTGTCTCATGTTTTGATCCCGCTAGCTAGCGTCCCTGGCAGATGACGTCCAACAGCGCCGGCTCGCCGTGTTTAACCCTGGCAACGGCGCGTTTCAGGGCCGCGCCGAGCTGGGCGGGATCGGTTACGGGGCCCTCGCTATAGATGCCGAGACTGGCGGCCAGCTTGGCAAAGTCGACATTCGGCTCGGTGATGGCGTTGCCGATGTGCGCGCGATCGATGCCGCGCTGGCGTTTCACGGCCATCGACTGCACGAACATGATTTCCTGGTGATACGCGCGGTTGTTATGGACTATGTATAGCAGGGGGATCTTGTGATGGGCGGCGGTCCACAGCGCTCCCGGGGAGAACATAAGATCGCCGTCGCCGCCGATCGCAACCGGCAGTCTCCCGTGCTGGCGATGCGCGAGAGCGGCACCTACCGAGGCGCCGGGCAGATAGCCCAACCCGTAAGCTCCGGCATCGCCAATGTATTGATAGTGATGATCCGCCGACCACAGGCGTTGCGGCCAGTAGCTTTGGAACACGGTGCCGTTGCACAGGGCCCAGTCTTCGTTGCGGATCTGCTCATACAACTCCGCGCACAGACGCGCAGTCGTGATCGGTTGGGAGTCCCAGCCTACCGCGGCAGCGCTGCGCGATTGGGCCAGGGACTCGAGATGGTCCTGGGCCAGGCGCGCTCCGCGGGTTTTGAAGAACGCCCGCCGCTGCGTCGAGGTCTGCCGTCGTACCTCTTCCACGAGCCCTGGCAAAGTGGCTTCGGCGTCAGCGGCGATGGCGAGATCGACTGGCGTGAAGCGCTCGAAATCCTGGTAGTTGGATTTCATGAAGAGGTCGATGGAGGTGATGCTGATCCGCTTCACTCCGGGGGCGAGGCGGCCGCCGATCGCGCCCCAGTAATCGGTGAGCTCCAACCCCAGAATGACATCGGCGGCGGCAGCCAGCTCGGTGCGGCGTTGAGTTTGATTCAGGGGATGGCGCCAGGGGAAATTCATTCGTGCGCCCGCATCCACTACCGGGGCTTGCAGCGCCTCGGCCAGCTCGATCAGGAGCCGCAGGCCCTCGGGGGTCCGCGCGGCTCGATCGGCAATGATCAGTGGCCGCTCGGCCGCCACCAACAGCCGGGCCGCTTCCCGCACGGCGCCTGGCTCGCCTGTGGGCGGTGCTGTCTGTGGCAGCTTCGGAATGACCAGGGGGATCTGTGGGTTGAGTTCGTTCTCCTGCAGCTCCTGGTCGACGGCCAGTACGGTGGGGCCCCAGGGAGGCGTCATTGCAAACTTGTAGGCGCGGGTAGCTGACTCGGCGAAGTGGGGCAGTGAGAGGGGGGTGTCATCCCACTTCGTGAAGTCTCGAACGAGGGCGGGGCCATCGAACACGGCGTGCTGCCAATCAACATAACCATGGCGATCCTTGGCGTCGAGTATGGCGCCGACGATCCCAAATACGGGGGCTCGATCGGCGTATGCGTTGTAGAACGCCATCGAGGCATGCTGTAAACCAACGGTTGAGTGCATCATGCACGCCATGGGTTTTCCGCTGACCTTGGCATAGCCGTGTGCGATAGCGACCGACATTTCCTCGTGCATGCAGGAGATGAGCTCGAGACGGGGCGCTGCGGTCATTCCGTAGTTGATGACGGATTCGTGCAGGCCTTTGAAGGTGTTGCCGGGAATCGCGGCGACGTACTCGATGCCGAGGTGACGCATCACATCGACCATGAAGTCGCTGCCGCAGGTGGTTTGTGTTGCTGTCACCGGCGGCGGCGTTCCCTGCTCGCCTTCACGGGAGGCAAGTTGGGTGCTGTGCTGGCGGGCAGGGGCTTGCGGTACGACGGCTCCGGTGCCCGCGAGCGTCGCGGCTTTCAGAAAATCACGGCGATCGATGGCGGCGCCGTGACCGGCCTTCGGTCGGTCTGTGTCCTGCATGTTCCCCCTCGTTATGGCGCCGTCCGGTCAACGCGCACTGGCATTGCAGTGGGTTGGCGGGTGGCTCTAAGCTTTGGCTGAAGGAGTAGAGCGTTTGGCGGGGAAACGGTTACCGGGAATTGGGGGGTAACCTGAAAATTTTGGGGCCTCCTGGAAATAGGGTGCGTGACGCAGACTGAACAGGGGAGGAGAGCTGCATGACCGTGATGGCGGAGCTATCGGTTCGGCACGGCAGAGATGCCGTTGCTTTCTACATCGCGGCCTTCGGCGCAAAGATCGTGTATCAGGTGGGGGGAACTGACGGGCATCCCGAAATTGTCGCGGAATTGGCCTTGGGTCAGACGTCGTTCTGGGTTTCGGATGAAGCTCCTGCCTTTGGCCACTTCAGTCCGGAGTCTCTTGGAGGAACCAGCGTCAGACTGTTACTGCGTGTCGAGGATCCAGCGGCGGTACAGGCCCGGGCGGTGGGGCTCGGCGCCAAAGAGGTCGATGCGGTCAAATCGTCTCATGGTTGGCTCATGGGGAGGATCATCGATCCATTCGGCCATACCTGGGAGATCGGTAAGCCGCTTGGGGTTTGGCCGCCCTCGAGTGGACGGCCGGAGCACGTTCCCTGCAAATGATCCCCGGATCTCATGCCGCCGCACGCCACCATTCTGATCCCTCTTTCGCGCGGACGCAGGTGTCCGGCTCAAGGTCAATGGTGTCCTGCGGAGGCTCGTTCCCGCGCAAGGAGGCTCGCATCCTGAGCCCGACATGGAGAATGTTTCGTGCCGAGTTCTGATCTCGGTCGTGCTCGGTTCCACAGGCCGGGCATCTCCACTGTCTTACAACGAGCATGTCCTGACCTGTAGGCCCCGTTGATCCGAAGACAGTGACCAATGTCGGCAACGCTTACCTCGAGGGTGGGTTGGACAGCGCGCTGTACGACGAGGAGCGCTCCGGGCGGCCGATTGATTTTGATGATCGAGAACGTTCGCGGATCGTCGCTATGGTGTGTTCGCAACCGCCGCGCGGTTTCTATCGCTGGACGCTGGATCTGATTGTGGAGGAGGCGCAGAAACGACAGCTCGTGGACGGACAGATCAGCCGCGAGACCCATACGTGTGGGCAACGCCGGAAGAGATCGCGGTGGAGTCGTGGAAATTCACTGCCACCCCGGAGCAGGGCGGCGGTTGGTTCATTCGGGTGAAATAATGAAACTACATGACATGATAGACAGTATTACGAACAAGGAAGATTTGGCTCGGTTCATCGAGGCCCTTGCTCAAGACCTTCGATCTCGGCCACAAGAATGGGAGAACGATTCGCTCGAGCGGTATTTGGCTGCGCTGGCGAGCTGGCTCAACGATTCTGATGGTTACTACCGAAACAAAGGACGTGAGGTTCCGACAACCCCTACGTGGAAGAGTTTGGCGGAGATGCTGAAGGCGGCGAAGATGTACGAGTGATGTGACCGTACAGTAGTCGCAGAGGGCGCAACGCAGACGACGACGTCCGTCCTTCAAGGTGTCAAACCGTTCCACCAACAAAGCTCACCGTCAGCGCTCAAAGTGACCGACGGCACCGCCAGGCCCGCCGACTCGAACACCTCGAGACAAATGAACTCATTCGCCGCCAGATACGGAAAGCTCGTGGTCGATGCCTCGAGTATGTGCGTGTTGCCCCGCGGAGCAGTTACGTAGACGCGCTGGTAACCTTCGAGTGGGGCGTCGTGGACGATCAGGAATCCTTTCTGCATGCAGCGTTCAATGATCGCTTGTAGATCGCTGACGAGTAGCCCCGGATGAGCCTTGGTTGCGGGATGAAAGTCTTTATCGATGCCGAGATGAATTTTGACCTGCGCGGTTTCAAACCAACATCCTCCTCGTTTTGCGAGGTCGGCTGGCTTGGGTTTTTCAGGCACGCCGAGCAGTCCGAGGCCGTGTGCGGTGGAGGTCCCGCCGCGGCCGATGATTGCACGCTGGCTTTCAACCGTGAGCGACCTCCGACTGGATGATTTTCACCATCGTTTTGATGGGCTCGGTTCTGGCGCGCTCGCGAAAGCGAACGAGATACTCGACATTCCCTAAAGGCGGAAGTCCGTCATCGACGCCCAGAATCCGCAACTCGTCAGTGATCAAACTCTTTGGCAGGGGTGTAACGGCGATACTCGACCTGGCTGCGGCGAGCACGCCTGCGAGACTCGGGCTGGTGCAAACGATATCCCACTTCCGTCGCGAGGCCGCCAACGCAAGGAGGGCGCTTTCCCGGTAAGGGCAGGGCTCTGGGAACAATGCGACGGGAAGCGGCTCCGGAGTCTCGCCCTGAGCGGCAAATGCCCAGACCAGGGGCTCTCTCCACAGCGGGCTACCGGCTTCGCGGTGTCGGCACCGCCCGCCGACCGCTACATCCAACTGCTCTTCGTCGACCCTGCGAAACAAAGCAACACTGATACCAATCTCGATACTCAGGCGCCCCGCTGGATAACGGGAACGAAACGCTCGCAGAATTCCCGGAAGCCAGGCCGGCGCCAGATCTTCCGATATCCCCAGACGAAGCGTGCCGTCGTAGTGTTGGCCGTGCAGGCGCGCCCGGGCTTCCTGATTCAGGCGCAGGATGGTCTGTGCAAAGCCAAGCAGTGTCTGTCCTTCGGACGTGAGGGTGACATTGCGAGTCGTTCGGCTGAAGAGTGCCGCGCCTGCGTCATGCTCGAGACGGCGAATCTGGGCACTGACGGTCGTCTGGGTGGAGTGCAGCAGTTCGGCGGCGCGGGTAAAGCTGGCCGTTTCCGCGACCATGACAAAGCTTCTCAGCAGGTTGGAGTCGAACACGGGACACCGATTCAGTTGCTCTATTGCTGAATAGAAGCATATATATTCGTTGGACAGCTTTGTCGAGGATTCTCTATTCTGTGACCTGGAGAAGCGGGTCAACAGGAAGGTCGCATGGCGAAGTTGCTTTACGTGGAATCATCGCCGAGGAAACAGCGCTCGGCCTCGATTGAGGTATGCAGGGTATTTCTCGATGTCTACCGCAAAACACATCCTCTCGATGACATCGAAACACTCGACATCTGGGCCACGCAGTTGCCTGAATTCGACGGCCCCGCGCTCGATGCGAAGTATGCAGGCCTGTCAGGCACTCTATTGACGCCAGTACAGGTCGCGGCGTGGGAAGGCATCCGTCGGCTGGCTGCACCGTTTCTGGCGGCGGACAAGATTCTCCTGGGCGTGCCCCTTTGGAATTTCGGTATTCCGTACCGGCTCAAGCATCTGATCGACCTCATCTCACAAAAGGATGTGCTGTTTGCTTTCGACGAGACGGGCTTTGCCGGTTTGGCCAAGGCGAAGAGGGCAGCCGTCGTCTATGCCAGGGGGTTGGACTACTTCTCGCAGGACACACCGACGCCGGCGGCGGCCTTCGACCTGCAGCGTCCTTACATTCAAATGTGGCTGCGCTTCATTGGTGTCGCCGACATCCACGAAGTGTTGGTGGAGAAAACCCTGCTCGGTCCGGAGGTGGACGCCACGGCGCGCGCGACCGCCAGAAGGGAGGCCGAAGCTCTGGCGCGCGAATTTTGAGGGAATGGGTCGAGCATCGATGGGCAGGAGCGGCAGCGGATTTCTCCCGCAGTGGCTTCGAAAGCTGAGGCCAGTTACTTTGCTGCGATGCATCTACAGGTGGGCTGTTGGAACTGTTGCCTGAAGCGAGTAGCTTACTCACCCGTTGACGGCGGTGTCCGGCAAAATCGCATAAAATGAAGTGGGCGAGATACATCTATAGTGGGTGAACTCAGCGCCGCTGCGAGCCCTCATTCGGGGGACTACCAGGGACATGCAACAATGCAGGTTGACTCACTTCCTCGCTCTGATTCGAGACCCACAATACCCGCGCTGGCGGTCAGGTTTGCCGCTCTTGTTCTGGCCGTCCTGGTTGGCATCGTGTTCGCCAATTGGACCGACTACCGGCAATCTCTCCCAGATCCACTGCATAGCGTGAGCGGTTGGCGTTGGTGGATAACTCCCATTGAGCGTAACGGCTTCATGCGGTTGCCCGCCCTTCAGGGCGATCTGAAGGCGATCGATGCGGATAGTGGGGCAGAAGTGGTGTGGGCAGTCGGCGTCCGTGGTTTGATATTTGGCACTACGGATGGTGGGCGCACGTGGACGCGGGGAGTGATCCAGCAGAACGCCGATCCTTCCAGCAAGACGTCGCAGGGCGGAGCGCCTCGAGCAACTTCCTGGAATTTTATTCGTGGCGCGGTTGCGGCCGAGACACCTGCGAAGGCAGCTGCGCAGCAGGCGCCCGCGAAGGATCCTCAGGCAGGAAGCGCGAATTCAAAGATTCCTGCGCCGCCAAGTGGCTTTTCCATTGTTGAGCAGCCTTTGAATCAGCAGCCTTTAAACGCCACAGGGGCTCCCGTAGGCGGCGCAGGGCCGCCAACTTCGAGCGGCAACACCAAACAGGGCTTGCCATCCAAACAACCATCGGGCTCTGCCGTGCGCGGCGCAGCCACGCGCCCGGGAGCTTCTTCCAGTTCGATGCCGAAGGCAACTCAACCGTCGAGGCCCTCTTCCTCTGGTTCGCCGTCGTCGCAGCCCAATTCTCCACCCGATTCCGGTAACCCGAATCCGCCGGTGAATGCGGCTGTTCCTCTTTCGGATCAAACTCTGTTTTCTGTTCGACTCCTCGGAAACGGCGTGGGGGTCGCCGTGGGGGAGTCCGGTACGATATTGCGGACAACCGATAGCGGGCACATCTGGCGCCCTGTGCAGTCTCCCACAAATAGCACGCTGCGCAGCGTGGCTATCGTGTTTGGCGGTAAACTCGTTGCGGTGGGCGATGAGGGGGTGATTCTTCTCTCCAGTGATATTGGGATCACATGGCACCGGGTATCCAGTCCGCCAATCCGCGAAAATCTGGTGCTGATTACCGCGAGGGGACCCGGCGCGCTCGCGATCGGATCTGATGGCGGTGTTCTTGTCGGCACGGCAAGTGGACAGATCTGGAACAGGAGTCTGTTCCCGATGCAACACGGGTCGGTCAGAGCTGCCTTCGCGAACCTCGACTCGGTCTTTGCAATCCAGGACAATCGGCTACTCCAGTTGCCAAGCAGTGGCCCGCTCTGGCAATCCATCAGGATGTCAGTCCCGAAAGGCCAACTGGAGACCCTGACCTTTGGTGATCCCAATCACGGCATGGTCTTCGGGATGACGCTCAATTACGGCTTCGCGATGGTCACCTCCGATGGAGGGCGCAGTTGGAAACGGGTCGCGATTCCGGTCGCCTCAGAAATCGTGAGCGTCGTGGAGACTCCCTTCGGAGTCGTTTACGCGGCCGGTTCCAATGGGGCAATCATTCGAAGCGCCGACTTCGGTGAGACCTGGTCGGTCATGTCAAACGGATTGCTCTTTCTGGGCATGGACTTCTCGAGTTCGACGCACGGTATCACGGTTGGAGACGGTGGCGTTGCCTTCGTGACCGACGACGGAGGTGAGAGTTGGTCTGCGGCGGAGACCTCCACAACCATGCCACTCACAGCAGTGAGCATTGCGGCCGGGGGCCGCAACGCTGTAGCGGTCGGATCTCAGGGCACCGTACGGACTTCTTCCGATGGTGGACGGCATTGGGAAAGAGTTGTCTTTCCAGACACAACCCAGGACATCGAGGACGTGCAATTTACCAGCCCTTCTCACGCGGTTGCGGCAGGAGACGCGGCATGGTCTTCTGACAACCGAGGCATCAATTGGGTCCATCAGTTACAGTTACTGACTCCGGCGGAGTCGATCGCCATCGACGGATCGGGTTTCGGAACGTTGGGAGCCGTGAGTGACCTGGCTCCGCTTCTCCTGACTCAGGATGCGGGCGAGACGTGGCAGGTTACGCAGGGAGCCAGCGCACCGATGGTACAAGGCCAGCTCTTCGCGGCTCGTCGAAGCGATGCTCGGAGCACCGTGCGGATCCCCACTATTTTCGGGCCGTCCGGGGTCGCCTCTATGACGGGCGGCACTGCCACTTGGCGGGCAATGTCTCAAACGGACATTGCGGACTGGCGTGAGCTTCATGCCGCTGCCTTTTGGGGCAGCAAGGGCATTGCTGCGGGAGAGAATGGGATTGTCTGGCGGTCGGACGACACCGGGCAGCAGTGGCGCAGAGTCTCTTCACCCCATCGGCTCGATATACGGGGCGTCCAATTCCTGAGTGAGCGTCGTGCAGTGATGGTCGCTGCGAGCCGTGTGCTGACGAGTGACGATGCGGGACAGACCTGGACAGAGGTGCCCTACAGCCGCTATCCGTCTCCCTGGATTTGGGTAGCCGGTCTGCTGTTTCCATTCGCTTTGGCGATGTTGATGCGAAGTCACCTTCGGAATCGCAATGAGGGATACGACCCCAATCCCACCATTGCCAACACGGCCGCCTCTGACAAGCCCATTGGACCTAAAGACTTTGATGCTATCGGCCTGCGCGAAATCGCCTTGGGGCTGTCCGCATTCCTGCGCAACACCCGCACCGAGCCGCCGCTGACTATCGCTGTAACCGGGGAGTGGGGAACTGGCAAAAGCTCTCTGATGAACCTTCTCAGGGAGGATCTGCGCCGCCGCTACGGGTTCAGGCCCGTCTGGTTCAACGCCTGGCATCATCAGAGTGGAGAGAATCTCCTGGGCTCTTTGCTGGCCAATATTCACGCGCAGGCGATTCCATCCTGGGTGACGCTCGCAGGGCTGGATTTTCGGTTGCGCCTCCTGAGGATCCGCGGTGTCCGGTTCTGGTTGCGTTTGTGGGTCACTGTTTTTGTGTTGGCGACCTTGACGTTTGCCTATCCGAAGTTGAGTACGGGCACGCTGACGCTGCTCGATCTGCTGGCCAAAGCGCCGTCGGAGGACGACAGATTGCTGGGTGCGGCGCATCTTCTTGCCGCAACGACGGGCCTGTTGGGCATCATCGCGGCCGGTCTTCTGCCGTTTCTGGCGGTGTTACATACGGTCAGTGCATTTGGGCTGAAGCCGGGAAAACTGATTGCCGCGGTGGCCACGACCGGCCGGAGCGAAACGGCCAGTCTGCAAGTCGGGGCGCGCTACCGCTTCGCTCGTGAGTTCGCCGATTTTTCCAGCGCGTTGCTGCCACGAACGCTGGTCATTTTCATCGACGATCTGGATCGCTGCCGTCCGGAGAACGTCATGGAAGTGCTCGAAGCGGTTAATTTCCTGGTGAGCTCGGGGCGCTGCGTGGTGGTTCTCGGGATGGCGCGCCCCTGGGTTGAGGCATGTGTCGCGACGTCGTTTGCAACGCTTGCGAAAGATAGCATTCCAGCGGCGTTGACTGAACGGCCGAAAGTTGAAGGCACGGGACAGACGGGCGGCGTGGAGGCTCAAAGTGCCCAACAAAGGCAATCAGCCTTTGCGCGCGACTATCTCGAGAAGATCATCAACATCGAGATCAAGATTCCTCGCATGACGGAGGACGCATCCTTGAGCGTGCTGATCGAGAACAGCATGGCCACCAGACGAACGGTGAAAGACAATCTGGGTCAATGGCTGCAGCGCGCGGTGCCTTGGGTGGGCATGACGGTTGCGCCGATGTTGGTGATCCTTCTGGCTTACTTCACTTCGAGTTGGATGGATCAGATCGGCCTGGTGGCTCCGGGGCCGTCCTCGAGCTCACCTTCCACAGCTCAAAAGCCTACGGGTGTCGCGTCCAGCTCGACCGCTCCCTCAGGGATGCCAACTGCTCCGGCGTCACTCATCAAGGGTATAGAGCGTGCGCCAGTTGTAGAGGAAGCCGACAGATCAGTTGGAGGTGTGTGGTATTGGGGTGTGGGGCTTCCATCCGTCCTCTGCTTCATCGGTCTGCTAGCCGTGCTGGGGCTGGTCAGACAGCAAATCCGTGTCACGGACTCTGAGCCATTTCGTACGGCACTGCGGATCATGCAACCCTGGATCATTCTGGCTTGCCGGTCTCCTCGAAGCCTCAAGCGGTTCTTGAACAACTTGCGCTATGTAGCGATGCGATTCCATCGCGCTCAGGAGACGCCTACGATTTGGCAACGCCTGTTGGATGCGCGCAGCTCTGGCGATGAGAGCACGGAACGAACCGAATCGAAGCAGAGTCTGACGCTTCCGGAGCCCGTTCTGGTGGCATTGTCGGCAATCTATCGGTGTCACGAGAGTTGGCTGACGGAGCTCTCACCGCTGCGTCCTGGGGTGGTCGAGACTCTTCTGCTGCGAGACTTCGCGGAGCAGATTCCCGACAAGGACGAGCGATTCCGCATCGCCAGGCGACTTGAAGATGCGATCACCGCATTCAATCAGAACGCCAGTTTGGCGAGTGAGCTCACGCCGTTGTTTGTTGATGAAATGCGCGATCGGCGCAGTTTCGTTGAATTTTTCAGGATCATGGCGAGTGAGATGGGATCGCCGCAAGTCTTTTCGCCGCTCGCGGAGAACGCCGCAACGCCGTTGCGCGAGACGAGGAGTGCCTGATTGGCTGGGCCGATGAATCATTGAAATGACCTTGATCGATTGGGGGCGGGCGAGATCAGCCCTAGCTCCAGGGGCCACGGTCGCGGTCCAGAGCTCTGGTGCCGAGCGCTCTGCTCAGTACGATGACGGCTAGGCATTCATGCAGCTCGGAATCAGCAAAAAGCTGATGGTGCCCGTCTGCTCAACTCGTATTATTGGGCGGAACGAACGTGGTCGTGCGGTTCTGTCGATCGAGGGTGGCACAGTTCCTGGCAACTCATGCAAGAACGCAAAGATGGAACGCGCAGAGAAGGCTCGTCATGAGCCACAGCATCAGCCTGCAATAGCTGAGCACGTTCCGACGCGGACCTCTGCGGTGTCCTTCACCGGCAACCGCTCCGGAGCAGCCGCTCAGCGTAAGCTGCGCGAGGCCGTGGACCGGAGCCCGCGGGTTACCGCTCAACGCAGGCTGAGTGCCTCGATTCAGGGCAGTCCGCGGATGATCGCCCAAAGGGCCTTCGTCGCCAGCGTTGGCGGCATTCCCCACCAACTCATACGACCAGACCAACACCCCTCAAAAGCCGGAGCCGACACGGCCACATCTGCGCTGGAGTCGAACGGAATATCCAGCCCTACTGGTCTGCCCGACAACTTGAAAGCCGGCATAGCGGGCCTTTCAGGCCTGCCGATGGACCACGTACGGGTGCACTATAACTCAGCTCGCCCGGCGCAACTCCATGCCCTGGCATACACCCAAGGCAGCAACATCCATGTCAGCCCGGGGGAGGAGAAGCATTTACCTCATGAGGCTTGGCATGTGGTGCAGCAGGCACAGGGACGTGTGCGGCCGACACTGCAGATGAAAAATGGAGTTGCGGTCAATGACGACGCCGGTCTCGAGCATGAAGCTGATGTGATGGGGGCGAGAGCCTTGTCGCTATCGATGAAGTCAAACTGGCCCTCTGTCCCTGCTCAGAGTGCACCAGAGGCCTCGAGCGGCGGTAGTACGGCCCAACTGCGACAGATCGGGAAAATCGGCATGGAAGCCGAGGTCGCACGGGAACGCTTCAAGATGATGGCCCTCCACACATCCCCCGAGGCTGACATCCTGGCCGACCCGGAGATTGTCCTGGAGGAGTTCTCATTAGGCTCCCTCGGCAAGGACAAGGACGTCGACGTCACTCTGGACAATGAGGTGAGCCAATCGACCGAGATCAACAAGGAGCGATCCTTCACGGTGGAATTCGTCAGTAAGGCCGTGGACGTTATTGTCGGCGACGTGAGCGATCTTGACCGCATGGCGAAAGCCTGGCTTCTCGCCGGGCACTTCTGGAAAACCAACCTGCTCACCTCCCGCAAAGTCATCGGCAAGCTCGGGGAGGCCGTCGAGTGGTTCACGAAAAATCCGCACTGGGAGGCGCCTCAGTTCGATAACTATAAGGGCAAGCGGAATGTCGTTCCGGGCGAAAAATATCAAAAGCTCGACTGGGACGGCCCGGGTTTCTTCACGTTCATTGACGCCCAGACAGAAGACCCAGACGTCTCCGTACAGGTGACGGCCGGTTCGACGCTGCAGGCGTTGGATAGCGTGAGAATTGTCATTGGATTCCTTCTGGCCGGGCACTCCAAACCCACGGAGCACCAGGTGCAGGGGGTGTTGAGGGATAGGAATGTTGGCCACGAGAAGGACCATCCTGAGGCCTGGGCCCTCGTCAAGGTTCTGAGCGATTACAGGCGGCAGAGTCTGGAGGCCGCTTTGGCTCAGAACGTATTTTTCGCCAGTGCTTCAGATTCTAAGACCGCCCCGCCGAAGCGGTATCAGAAGGAGAACATCTCGTTGATGGTGCGAAACTCGCTCTCATCCGTTTACGAGGGGATGTCTGAGGAGGGACGTAACGTCTTTAAAGGATGGGTCCAGCAGTTCACGAAGCAATCTGGCCCAATTTTTGACGAGCTCCAGGCTAAACCGAAGGACGCCTTCTTCGAGGCGAAGGCCGTGAAAGAGCCTCAGGCCAACAGCATCAAGGTGGGTGAAGTGCTGATGAGTGTCTTTAACCAGCGCCGAGATCCGGCCAGTTCGGGTGATGCCTTCTCCCAAGTGAAGTGGGAAGGTCAGACGGATCCGCTCGCGGGCTTCGGGGAGATCCGTGAAGACGACCCGGAGCAGCTCGAGAAGTACGGCCTCGGGCACGCCTCCGAGATGATGAAAGGCGTGACGGGACTCATCGCGGAGCACCGGGCTGCAAAGATCCGCAAGCTCTCTGAGATTCCCGGGTTGTTCATCGATTTGGCCGCTGCGTTGAAAGGGTTGGACGCCGCGTTGAGCGTGCTGGAGCCGGGTGGCAAGGAAATACAGAAGATACAGAATACAGAAAATGTATAGAGCCGCGGGGCACTTCGATTCGGGCCGCGGTGGGGAGCGCCGGAGTTCGGCTTGAAGTGCGGCAACACGTTGGATGCGCGTGAGGGGGATGGTCGAGTATCGATAGCAGGAGCGGCCGCGGAACTCGCAGACCGTCGCAACGGTGGGATTCACTTACTCGCGAATCTGCACCTGGCGGACCAACAGTACGCTACTTCGCGGCACTACGGGTAGGCCGCGCTCGGAACCACTGCGCCATGCCGCCGGATCGGGCGCGCTGGCCGCGCAGGTAGGTGGCGGGCATTTGCGGGGATTTCCAGCCGCCGTCTTGTTGGACCTGGAGTACGTCAGTACCGGCTTCTGCCAGGGCATGCGTTGCTGTTCGACCGGCTGGTGCTTCGGGTTTTCAGTGATCTGCGGGCGGCTTTGAAGGACGCGGTGCCGGCTGGTGTGACGGTCGTGATTACCCTCACGGCTCCTATACGGCTTGCGTCGAAGACAACGGCCGCGATCGAGGCGAATGTGGGCAAGCTGCTTGATAAAGGGGGTCTCCAAGGCGTCGGCAATCCGGACGATCGAGACAAACGAGGTCAGGATACTGGTGCTACGTTCGCAGCCTTGACCTGCATTTCAATGGCAGCGGGCTTTCGTCTTCTACGGGGGCCTTCGCAAGGGAGCGACAGGCGACAGTTACGGATGCGGTGGCGAGCATTCGGGTGTTTGCGGAAAGTCAATTCGCCCAGGCCGAACCTAGTGGGAAAATCGTGCGTTGATAGATGCACTGATGGCCCGCGATCGCGCGCTCCAGGGTCGAGGCTCTGCACTTGCGGCGGGGCGCTTCGAGGACCAGATATTTGTAGGGCACGTGTGCCCGGCAGGGGAGCGAGTACTCAATGAAGGCTTCGAGTGCGGGCGGGGTTGCGGGGAGCTCGCGCAAAGCCGGTCTGTTCGCAGCATCGGACGAAGCCGCGCCAGTCGCTGCTGTAGGCGCGTTGGGTGTTGGGGACCAGAGCTTCCAGGCCGCGGAAGTGGGTGGTGTGGAGGAAGTCGAATAGGCGCGCCGGGTTGGGGATCGCGTCGGCTCTGAGTTGGGCGAGCTCGGGTGAAACAAAAGTTCGCTCCGCCACATATTGGGGAGCAAGGCACCGGGATCACTAACGCTTACCTTGCTTCTGCGCGCAGCGAAGGCTCCGGGCAAGGAAGCCCGGAGCAGGCCGCAGGAGGCCGCACGTCAATGCCGGCAGTGTCTGCTGTGCAGCGTGAGGAGAGAAGTTGCACCTGCGACGCTCCATACACAATGTTGAGGTGGGTCTGACATTCTGGCTCAGACCGATGACAAGCTGATAGAACAAGCCCCCCCAAGGGAGGATGACTGGAGCATCGGTTCGAGGGCCTGTGGATCAGAGCCGGAGGACGGTATGGGACATGAGGTTACGTGGGGCGATAGGGCTTTCTGCCGAGCTGCCAAAGGGCTCCTTCGCGTAGGGGATTGAGGTTGTTCAGGGCAAGGCGTAGGAGGGCGGCCTTCGAATTGCCTCACTCGCTCGCTATCGGTGGGCAATCCTAAATTCATGGGCGTAGGGAGGTGTTGGAATTCGTCATCGGCAACTGGGCCGGCCTGATGGGCTCACGGTCCTGGAAGCGCTATTTCTGTTGCGGACGGATGAGGAGTGACGACCCAGGTTCGCAAGCGGGGTATTCACCGCGGAACGCCGCAGGTCGTGCGGCGCATTTGGGTGGGTGTGGTTTATGAGGTGACCTGATTCGGGGGTTATCGTGAACCGATGGGCTTACCCGGCTCGCGAACGGGGTAGGGCCTTCTACTGAGTGCTGCAATGATGGCGCCGAGTCGGGCGAACTGGTCGTCTAAGGCGTCGCAGACACCGGCTCGCATGCACGTGGCGATCTCAACATCCTGGTCGCCGTTCTGCGCACGCAGTGCTAACTGGACGGTGACTGCTGGCCACCGATGATCATGTCGTGATCGGATCGGCCTTGCAGAGGCTGTCGCGATAGAGTTGCGCGAACAGGTATTTCCAAAAGCTCGGCGCGTTGCTTGTAACGGTGAACAATCAAGCCGCGGCGGCCACTGGTGTCCGACTTGCAGGGGCGAGCAACCTGTCACGAGCGCGTGGCCGCGCGGACGACGCCGGTGGACTTCCCTGTAAGTAAACGGTACCGTATCCTTAATGCCGAAAAGGAGGGGACCGATGCGTCTCATACGCGAAACAGTGCGCGCCATGGCACTCCTCGGGTTGTGTGCAACCTTTATCCTGACCACCGCAACCCTTGCAATGGCACAAGACAGTGGTGCCTCGCCGGGTGCTGCACATCCACTGACTTCCGACTCCTCGATCGCGGAATTGCTCGACAACCCTGCCGCCAGGGAGGTCCTGGAGAAGGAGATCCCGGCGATGTTCAAGAACCCGCAGATCGAGCAGGCTCGCGCCCTGACTCTGCGGGCACTGCAGGCCTACGTGCCCGATCTGCTGACCGATGACCGGCTGCGGGCGATCGATACGGAATTGGCTCACACCCCGGGTGCCGTGAGCTCGGTGGATCCGCGCAAGTCGCGATCGGCCGCGCCCCCGCCGGATCCGCGTATCGCCTTGGAATTGAAAACAGTGCCGCTGTGGCCGGACGGTGCACCGGACGCCCTGGGTAAGAGTCCACGAGACATACCAACAGTGACCTTCGTGGGACCCGACGGCGCACCCATGAATGGTACGGCAGTCATCATTGCTCCAGGTGGCGGCTACCAGGGTCTGGCCACGGGGCTCGAGGGGCGCCAGGTTGCCGACTGGTTCGCTGCACACGGTGTCGTC
>Ga0105240_10003049_pt1 | contig 26348 bp, 13 predicted proteins | sample KBSC54metaG_FD_80426 | JGI IMG/M metagenome (GOLD analysis project Ga0105240, IMG submission 80426) | Corn rhizosphere microbial communities from Kellogg Biological Station, Michigan, USA - KBS C5-4 metaG | ecosystem: Host-associated > Plants > Roots > Rhizosphere > Soil | place: Michigan, USA...
CATCAACTCTGGCTGGAAGAACTAGGAATGTTCAGTGTTTTTTTGAGCCTACTCGCCTTCGCCTATGTCCTCAGACGACATATCGAAGCACGACGAATAAAGGCATTAACACAAGCCTATGCCGATCAAACGTTATTGTGGGAAGAGGAGCGTCAAGAAAAGGAAAAAGGGATTCAGGAATTAGCCGATACCCAACGGCAGTCGCGTTTGTGGTTTCAAGCGCTATTAGAAAAAATTCCGGAACCTGTGTTGTTGCTGGATGCGCGGCAACGCGTTAGCGCTTTTAATTTCGAAGCAGGTCAGCTTTTAAAATTGGGGCCCAAAGAAAACTGGGAAAACGCGTCCTGGCAAGACGTGCCTTGGCTGCAAGAGCAAGGCGCGGCGCTGGAGCAGTCACTGCAAAAACCGGGAATGGACATCCTAACGGATAACGGAGTCTATGAGGCGGCGCTGCGTACAGAACCACCGTGGACCTGGGTTAAGCCCAGATCAGCTCTTCGCGTTTATCAATAACGACTTTTTTTGTTGGGTAGAGCTGACCAACGATTTCGGACGGCTGAAACCACAATTTAATTTCGCGTTCCGAATCTTCAGTGCTTGACGACGCATGAATCACGTTTTCAAATACGCCCTTGGTGGTGATGCGGCCATAAGCGCCGCGAATGGACGTGGGATCGGCTTCTTCAGGATTGGTGGCGCCGGAAATATCGCGCACTTTTTTAATCGCATTGTCGCCTCGGTACACCATGGCCATTACACGGCGATATTCTTCGCCGTACATTTTGCCTTGAATGTAATCCAGGAGTTCCGGGAAAAAGGGTTTATCTTTCAGCGCCACGTAATGCTGCGTGCCCAGCTCAGGCGTCACCTGAACCACGCGCGAGGCCACAATAATCAACTTGGTCTCGGAAAGTTTGGTCAAAATATTTCCGGTCAACGATTTCTTAAGACCGTCCGGCTTAATCAAAATCAGGGTGTTTTGGATATTGCTCATAATGGCCGTCACTATACACCAATCATTTCTCGACTGTCAATTCACAAATTTAATGAATAAAAAGTTGAGCTCGATCGCTTTAAGGAAAGGTTCCGCTGAATTTACCTTGAGAGCCCCTCGTGTAACGTTTCAACACCCATCGCCAAACCTTCGTCGAGAAATGCCGCCACCTATTATTGACGGGGTTCGAGGCGGAAGGTGTTGGAAATGTGGGCACCATCCCAATGAAATTCGTAGAGCAAACCGCGCATACAAGAGTGAATGGTTTGGGGTGAAAATACCGCCAGACATCTTCCTCCGATGTGCCGGACACTGTTATAGACAATACCCGGCGAGTCCATCTTCCAAAGACGTAATCCTAAAGCCTGTGAAGCCCCATAAGAAGTGGGAGAATATTCGCGAAGAAATTTTGTCTTGTCACGCATGTCATGGAATGTTCCAGCGATATTTAACCACCACGCTGTTTGCTTACTTGTTGTTGGAGGGGTATAGTGGGCTTTGAAAAATTCGGCCATGTGGTAGCGTTTTTCCGACAGCGCTGTGGCTTCCTCATGAGCGGCATAAAGCACCGGAAATGAACCATTGCCGAACCGACTTTTTGTCAAATAGGAAAAAGGCGCTTTTACACTCGTACTTAAAGACGGTCGGAAATAATCCCCCTTCCGTAAAAACCATTGCCTACCGCTTTCTACCATCATGCGCGGATTTGTGCGTTCTTCCAAATGCGCGAGCAGCCGCTGCTCTTGGGAATTCGCAATGCGGCCATAAAGATTAATCCGCGGCTGACGCGTGGCGACAATCCGCCATGCTTTGGTCCAGTGTATTCTTTGTAATGATGCAATACCTACCATGCGCCCCGCTGAGCATCTAAATAACGCCGCACGTCATAAAGCGCCACCATGTCGCCACGCAACATGTATTGCAAAGGTGTTTTACCCGCAAATGGCGGAACCTCTGCGGGCTGATGAATCCATTGATCGGCGATCGTGGGATCAGAAAAAATGATTTGCAACGCTTTATAGATGCCCATTAAATAAGACAAGCGCTCGATCGTATCCGGTTGCAGATCGCGTTCCGGATGTTTCTTCCATTCAAAAAAAGTCGAGCGTGCCGGTCGGCCTAGCAGCACAATCTGCTGTTCTGCCGATAACTTCCACACATCGCCTAAATGAAAAAAAGCGCGCAGTCCTGCCGCGGCTTCTTTACGGGTGACAGGCATAGGCTCCATCATCGTTTTCATAAGACCTCCCTATATAAGTATAGTCCAATTCTGGACTTTGTCAATAGTTTCTGGACTTTATGACTTGCAGGTTTTATTTAATTTAGGCGGCTATTTTCATCAAGCCGGCGCCGGTATGGTTAATGGCGGCCAGTTCATCTTTTTCGACGATATGGTGGGCGTGCAAAATAGTTAGCAATTGACCCACTATGTTCGTGGCTTGGGGTCGCGGCGCTAAGGTCATGGCTTCTACATCGCCTGATAAGGAGGCGGCCAAGGCATGCGCTTCGTTTTCTACCGTCCGCTCGGCATAGCCAATCGCCCATTTTTCTTCACGCCAATAATTGAAGCTCCATTTAGAAAATGGTTTTCCATGCGCGCCACGCTGGGGACGCAGCTGGGGTTCGATCGTTAGATCGAGATGTCCTAACTCATGCGCTAGAGCTTCCGGCAGATCCGAAGCGACGCCTGTTAATAAATAAATATTGGCGGTAATGGTAACCGTCCGGCCATCGTCTTGATAATGCGCAGGAGGAGCCCATGTGCCAGGAGCCGCCGCCACAATGCGAATCGTCCGGTTTTCTAATCCTGCTATTTGTTGCGCTTCGGACTTCATCTTTTCGCTCATCGCTAGCCATGCGGGGCTTTCGATTAATTGCTCATATTGCGCAAGGCGGCCAAATTTATTTCTAAACATCGCTTTCACATCACGCCAGCCACGCGCCCAGCGTCCCGTCAAAAACATCGGCAAAATATCGTAATTGACTTTCCCGGTGGTTGACGCGACAGCAGGATCTGTTGGAGACACCAGCTGTTGAAATTTATCATAGAGCGCTCCTTCCCCCTCTTCCTCTAACAACACTTTGACTTCAGAATGAGATACCTTCGGAGCAAAGAGATCATCATTCAGATCGATTAAAAATGCTTCATAAGCCGTCGATGGCTGCCGAGGTTGACTTTTTTGATTGGGGACGGATTTTAGAGCGACGTTCTGAGCGAATTGCGTGTTGCCTGCATAATCAATCACTGTCAGATTGCGATTAGGATGCCGATCTAAAAGATCACGGATCTGTTCATCATTTTTTTCTGTAGTCCCTTTAAGACCGACTGTTTCTAACTCAGGAAGACGGAGAAGAGGAGTAAGCACTCTTCCTATTCCCGATCCCGCCGCCTCAAGAATGTGCAGTCCACGAAGCGGCTCTAAAATGGCCGGATCTTTGAAGTCACTACTGTTCGTGCTAAATATTCTCAGCCCTGAAAGATTTTTAATGTCACGCAAGTTTTTGAGAGCTCCCGCATAAGAAATGACCAAGCGCGTGAGTTTTCGCGGCAATGTTTGGAAATCTACCGTAGCGAACGATTGAAGAGTAAGGCTTTGCAATACCGGTAATTTTTGTAAAGGGGTGAGATCCATCGTCTTTTGTTGTTCCGATTTCCCCATAAACAGCGTAAGCTCATGCAACGTTTGAATATTCGCTAACGGAGATAAACTATCGATAAGATAGTCACCCCCGATCTCTACATGTTTTAAGGGTAGGTATTGCAGAGAAGATAAATCACGGATTCTTGTCTTTTTTGCATAAAGATGGGTGAGTGGCACATCGGCAAGCGCCCGCAAATCATGAACCAGGGTGTCGTCAATACACAACTTCCCAAGATTTTTTAATTTTTGTAACGGACTTATATCCCAGACCTCAGAGCCTGCGATATTGAGCTCCACGATCGTTGTCAAATGCGCTAAAAATTCAATGTCCTCATTTGTTAATAATTTTTTCAACCCGGACAAGTTCACTCGAAGGCCATTCGTTGGAGTCGGAAGTCGCTTATCGATTTCTAGATCGGAAAAACCAAATCGTTGCTTCATCCACCGACGGAGCACTCGTTCTTGACCAGAACGACGGACAAAAAAGAATTGGAAGGACCACCGCAGATTTCTCCAGAACCACTTTCGAACCTCTTGTCGCTCCTGAGCGAGCCGATACCGACGATATTTTCCTCCATCGTTAACCTCATCTTTAAGTACTCTTCCTTTTACATCGGAAATTCTAAGTGTTTGGTTTCCCTGGGCAAGCGCCTCCACCATTAATACATGTTCTTCTTGATAAGAAAATGAATTGCGCCAGACAGTGACCAATTGTAGATTCCGTATCTTGGCGAGCGGCCGTAACGTCTTTATAGGAAGGCCTTGGAGCTTGATGCTTTGCATATGCTGAAAGTCTTCCAAACCGGTCAAGTCGTCCAACACACTGTAACTCAAGTCTAAGTCATAGGCTTTGTTTCCATAATCGATTTCTAATCGTTCTGGATTAAGGTCATGGGTTTTTAAAAATGCTCGCACCAACTCCAGTTCACGTTCGAAATCGTTTACAGGGGGAAGCATTTTTTGCGGCTTGGCTAAAGGAGCTGGAACAAAATAAACACGGTCCTCATGCGACCCATAAATCACCACACCGCGCTTTAAAGCCAATTCTTTAAAAAGTTCATAATGCAGATGAAGTTGATGATCATCAATATGCAATCCTCTCAGGTTCGGGAGGTCTTTTAATCGCGATAAATCCTGGTCTGGCGTATGCGCGATATAAAGCACTTTCACGGTCTTCGGAATATGGTGCAAATCCTCAATCGGACTGCCAGTGAGCTCTAAAGACTCAAGCGGAAGGTCTTTTAAGGGAGCAATGGATCGCACTTTGCTATAGCGGATCAACACATCCTTGAGCCGCACTAAAGCTTCCGCTCCTACCAAATCGGATATCGCCGATTGCGTAATAGTTAAATTCCATAGCGAGGTCCAATTCTTTAAAACAGGGATACGTCGCAGGGGATAATTTGAAATTTCGATTTTTCCTAAATGAGACCATCCGGCTAAAGCATTTATATGTTGAGCGGCACCGGGGGTTATAAGCACTACACCGAAAGTGCCATCGGCATAATCTGTCGGACTCATAAAATAAGCGTAATTCATTTCGTTATACAAGGCTTGGGCTGCCGCAAATTGCGCCTCAAAATTCAAATCTTCAACAACGTCAGCGCGTTCTTGCTGATTCACAACATCAGACGGCTGAGCACCCCAGCGGCGAATAGCGCCGTAAAGGTAGTACCCCTGCACTTCTAGTTCAAAGTTGGATAGGCGCAAAATTTTGTATTGATCGATGCGGCGACTGCGTCCGATCATGTCTTGGATTTTCTGCTCGGAGACATCCTGTATCTGACTCAACATAGCGATCAATGACGTTGAAGAAAAGCCGTTGCGTGGAATTAAAAACGTGATTTTCGCGCCACGTTCTAAAAATTCATACAACATTTCGCGCAACACAAGATGATCTCCCGGAGTGAAATTTCCCTTCACAATGATTTCCTTTGGCACCTGCTTTTCTTCGCCGGCCGTACTGATGAAGGGATACATGGGATCGGAAAATAAGGCGTTAATATCCAACGACCCTTCTGTTCCATAGACATATTTTTCTTCATGACGGTCATGAAAGTAGGCCGCGAGCACCCGGTCCAGACGGCTGCGGACATCCGCAGTGAGTTGCTTTAATTGTTCATCGCGCTGCGCTTTTTCCTCCGGCGTCCACGTGAATGTCTCCAAACGAAAGGGGGATTCATCCGCATCGTCCCCGCCCAGCTCCGCCTCTTTTTTATTTTCTTCTTTTTCTTCAGGACGCTCACGCCATCCGAGTCGTTGCCTTAGTAACGACCAGAGCGACTCTTTTTCGGCTGGAATATTCAACGGCGCTATCTCTGCGCCAGCATGCGCGCCATGGAGCCCTGGGCCAGAGACTCGCTTGCTACTAAAAATCGGCAGCCGTACAAGAAGGACCAGCAACAGGCACACGATGGACAGTTCAATCAGGCTCAAGAGCACGGATCGCAACAACCCCGACGAATTGGGCGATGGAATGGGCGTCGGAATGGTTGGAGGCGTCGGAATGGTAGGAGGTGCCGAGATGTTAGGGATGGAATTTAAGACATGATCGATCGGTGCATGAGAAAAGAGCATCCAGCCAAAATAACCCAATAAAATGACAGCGCCTAAAACCGCAAGCCCCAGAATAATCTTTTTTGTCGTCATACCAGCGCCAAAAATGCCGCGCGCTTGATGGATTTGAGCGGCCGTAGGGGCTTGGCCTGCCGCTAATTCAGGGGCCGCCTCCTGACGCGTGGCCACAAGCTCACGTTCGTCTACTTTAGAAATTAATGCTCGCGCATCGCCTAATGAACGAAGACGTTTTTGTGTAACCGGCTGGGTCGGAATATCTAGAAAATCTTGATGGATACCCTCCAGCTCAAGCAGCGCCTCGTATTGGCGGAACTTAACATCCTCTTGGTTCATAAAAGCGGGAATAGTAAAGCGCGCCAAGGCCGGGTTTGCGGGTAACGGTTTGGCCTCCGCATAGGCTTTGGCTTCCACGAGATGACGGTAGGCCAAAGCAAAAGGATTGATCGCGCGACCCTCCACCACAAAATGTCCATCCACTATATGCGCTAAAGCGGCAACATGCTCCGCCGTAATCGTGCCACGCGCATATAAAGCCAATGTCAACTGATACATTTTGCGTAAGGTTAAACCGTTCGGTTCTTCCATCCAAACCGACATTTCTGCCGCTCCCCAGCGGGGATGAGTGGCGATCCGGTGCATCCACTTATACTCGCTCTCTAATTGGCTAACGCCGGCAAACGGAAAGAAAGCATCGAATGTGCCGGTCTGGCGCAAATCTTCTAAATCCTGAAATATTTTCGTGCCATATAATTTTGAAAATTTATCAATCTGCCGCGTGGTTAACGCATGGCCGGCTTCGTGATACAAGTCGCCTTCCCAGGCCGCGGATTCCAGCGCTTCGGGACTTAGATGGATGGAATGTGTCTTGGAATTATAAAAAGCCGCCGTTCCTTCGGGCATGATCGTAGGAATGACGCGTAAATCGCGGTCCGATTGCGGCAATATCAGCCGGCCAATATAGCGAATCACGCGCGAGGTTCGAACCGCTTTGGGGCGAACGCGCTGAAGCAATTCGTTCCGCGCGGGCAAGGCTTTATTTCGAAGTAATTTTTTTAAATACAAGAGTCCGTAGACACGTTGCAGCGCTTGTTCAATAGGTAAAGAACTGGTAGCGGCGGCAATCAGCTCGCGGGGCGTAGGATATTGACTGGCGTTGGGGATTTGATCCCGCATCCAGAGCTGGGCCCGGACTAGATAAAGAATATCTTCCGGCGACCGTCGCGCATTCGCAGACTCCGCCGCCTCAGTAGCGATTTGGATCAGTTCTTCCTCGGTATATTCCGGCAGCTTTTCATAAATCAGACGATTTTGGAAGGCCGTAGAATAAACCTCTCGGCCGAGAAAATCTTCCGCCGAATTATTGGTCATTAAAACAGCGAACCCGGGTTTCGCCTCTCCGGTAAGCGCATCATTGAGTTGTCCTTCCATGAATGCCGAACTCAACAAATTAGCCTCGCTGATCACTAAAATGGCGCCTTCGTCTCGAGCCCGTTCAATCATCTTTTTGAGATGCTCAAGATTGCGTGGTGAAGCGGTCACGGAATAAAAAGGGACTCGCCGTTCACGCAAAGTGGCCAGGATCAAAGCATCTTTACCGCGCCCAGACGACCCCTCAAAAGCCATCCCGCGCTTGCCTTGCAAGGCATCCGGATGGGCGATCCGTTCTTCGCGCATATCCAGAAAATCTTCTAGCAAACCCACCATCCGCGCTGCCGATCCCACCAACGACAAGCCGGCTTTAGCATTAAAGCGCGTGCCATATTTTTTTTGGATGTGCTGGATACGTTCTGCTTCGATACGGTCAATGGAGACGCCAAACTTTTTCATGAGATAGTGCTTAGCCGCCTCGCGCTGCTCCGGATCAAACAGTCCCTGATAAAGCTGCCACGCCATCCCCACGACTTGTTCTTCCGTCCAATCAGGATCCGTCAGCCGATTGGCGCGATCGGCAAGCTCCTGGATGTCACGCAAGGAAAATCCATATTCGGGGCCGATACTGCGAAAAACGTTATGCAGCGACAATATGAGTTCAATAAGAGTATCCCGGTTGCGCTTCTCATGCGCCACATAGGTTTCGCTCAAACGCGCACGGAAGAAATCGTCATCAAATTCCTTAAAGGGAACCGTGAGCACCGATTCGCGAAATAACTCCTGATACCGTCGCCCGGCTAGAGATTCTTGATTCCCGGTAAAAATAATGTGGTGTTGATCGGAGAGCACGTGACGTGTCCCATTGATCCAAATCGCGCGCTCTTGCCCGGGCGCGGGAAAAAGATCGCGCAAGAAATTCCAAAAAGCAGGATCAGCTAAATTAGCTTCATCGACAATCAAAAGGCCTCCTTCCGGGGTATTCGCCCACTGGGCTATGACTTCTGGTGTGACTTCTGTTTTTTCGTTCTTAAATTCACGCCGGCTGACAATATCGTGTTGTCGGACATCCGGCCCCGTCGTCACGGGACCAAAAATACGTACGCCTAAACGTTCGCCCAAGCGCTTGGCCATATAACTCTTGCCCGCTCCCGGAGGACCACGGAAAAATACCGCTTTGGCGACCGCGAGTGCTTTCAGAGCAAAGTTTTCTTGCTCACGCGTTGTCCATTCCCCGGCCGAGGTGTCACGATCTAAAACAGCGGTACCCGAGGGAGTACAGTACGCATTAAGCGTATCGCGATAATAATTCTGCTTACGCCCGGTGTGTGAGCGAATCAGCGCTCCGCCGATTTCACCGAATACACCGTTTGGAATGACTGTGAAATGACGCGTCGGCGGAAGGCGTTTTAAGACATCGACACTTAACGTATCTGCCAATTGCCATGCCACCGTATCCCAAGAGTCCTGTTGACCGACACGTGCCAGGATAGATTCGAGTTTCCGCGCATGGACGGAATTGGGATGGCGACTTACTTGTTCTGTCTCATAAACCATCCGGACCATTGTCCGCATGAAGGCGACGACTTCGGGGGCTTCCGCATAATCGACAATAAACACATGTTCAAAGGCTTCGATCCAGTTAGGAAATTGATATAGCATGCGTAGGCGCTTCAAATCAAAATTGGCTTGCGCGGGATACAGGTCTGGAGTGGATGGCGCAGGGATCGTGGCAAAAATCGTCTGTAATTCGAAAATTCGCTCAAAATCGGCGGCAGCATCAGGCGTGGAAAAACGTTCCGGAAATTCACTGGCCAGCACAGCGCGCAACGCGTCACGGGATGTCGTCATACGCACTTGAGACGTGGCCAGCGGCCAACTCGCGGTCGCCGGCTTGGTAGACAAGGCGATGATTCGGCCTATCCCGGAGGGTCCCAAATTGAGGCGCTGTCCATTCATCATGAGATAAGGCTGGTTTTGAAAAGCGCTTTCCAACTCTTTGGCTAAACGTGGATTGGAGTCCAGGCCCACCAAAAGAATATCGGTTCCCTCGCGCAGGGCCTGAGCCATCCCTTTCTCTTCACTGCTAAAACGGCGCCCCGTTGGCGAGGGGCCTAAAATAGTCATAGACGTAAGCAATTGATCGAGCTTCATGTCGGGCGTGACCGTCAGCGGGAGCACGGTTTCCGTTGGGAGGGCACGTCGGATCTGCGCTTCGGCCAAGGCCAGATCATCGGCCTGAATAACCATGGAGCGAGCGGCTCCAATGCCATTCCACGGGTTTTCCTGAAGATGAACGACGGTGCGTTGAAAATGAACCGGAAGTCGATCGACATAGTCACGCGGGACGCGAACGCCCGGCGACAATTCGATATCTATATCGGCGGGTGAATGCATGATGACATGCCAGACCCAATCATCGATGGAATCTGTAATATGCAGACGGAGTTTGGGCCGATCTAATAATCCCGGATGCTGTAAAAGTCCCTCCGTTTCATTAGACACCGCATTCATGCTAAACAACAGATCTTGCGTCCGGCGATTGATCACCCAAGGCTCTTCAGACAACGGCTCGGCGCCCTGCAAGTGCAGCCGTTTATGATGGACATTTTGACTGTAGTCCACATCCTGACGGATAATTTTAAAATCCTTCGGAATATCTAAAGGTTTCCCATTAAAAAAGACTTTCCCCGACACAAAAAGTTGACGCATAACCCGGGAAAGCGCTGTGCCCTCCCAATCACCGCCGCGGATAATGAGCGGCTTATTGGCGCTGATAGCGTCAAAGAGCGCGCCCTCTTCCACATGCAAGTTCCCTTGGGCGTCATAACGATAGCGGCCTACCAAGGGCTTCATGAAGCCGGCGGGGGCATCCGCAAAGCGCGGCGAGCGGAAGAGCTCGATGGAAACGGCGTTCTCGGCATGCGCCGGGAGTTCGGTCAGGACACGGTCTTTGAGCGGATCGCGGAACTCGGCTTTCATTGTCACGCGGCGGTCAAAGCGGGAATAAAATGCGCCGCTAAATTTATCGACATCGTCATCGCTCATCACGCCGACAATGTTGACGGCGGGAGAAATTTTATCGAGATCGCGGAAATAGGGATTTTTTCCGAAGAGCGAATTTAACTCTTCGACCAGTTTGGCATCGGCGCCCCGATAGTCGATTAAGAGTGTGCCGCCATTTTTTAAAAGGTCCGCCAGCGGCCCTTCACGGCTGACGGGTAAGTTTCCCGACAGGACCACGTTACGCCATAGTTCATTAATTTGTTTTCGGTCGCGGAGAGAAATAAGCAGAAAGCGCTGCGTGGCTCCCAAATGCTCGGAGAATTGCTGATTAATACCCTCCACATCATCAGAAAAAACAAGGGTGCGATCGGCTTCCAATAAATCCTCTACGCGATGCACGGTGTCTTCATCTTCTGGAAGCAACACATCCATGGTCGCTTTAGGCAATCCCCACTTTTGTCCGAGCGAGGATTCGGTAATCCTCCGATTCCAAAGCTGGTTATGCAATAGATCATCGATCACGGGCGCCGCGAGCCATGCGCCGATCACGAGCAATACCTGGAGGGGAGACTGAAGTTCACCAGAAAGTAAGAGGCTTTGCGCCACGGCAAATGAAGGGAGATAAAAAAGGACGCTGGCGAGGATTAATTTTAATGACGTAACCCCGCTCCACAACTCTGGCTTACGTCCAGCGCCAAAATGAATCTGGCCGCTAAAGAAGCGGCTGCGGATAAAGCGCCAAGCGCTGGTGCGGTCCACGCCTTCGGGATCCTGACCCAGCATATGCAAGAAAGAAAAAGCGAGAGAGGCTAATGCCGTTGTGCTTAGGACCGAAAGAAGCACATGCTGATCGCCAAAAAAAATAAAACTTAATGCGCCAAATCCCAACCATAAGATCCCCCGAATTCCCGTCTCGACATGGGAGTTATGAACCGACAGCGCAGAGGGGTCTGCTACGGTTTCGTGCTGATGAAGACTAAGACGCGTTTTTATATACAGCGTAAATTCCTGTCTTTTACGCTCAGCGAAATCAAATCCGATTTGCAACTGATCTGCAGGCCGCTGTTGGACATAATCGGCTTCTGATCGTTTGCGTTGGTTTGTTTCGTCGCGCTGCGCCGCCTGCACGACGTCCTCATCTGTCAAGTGAATCCCCATCAAGCGCTTCACGTAGCGTTCGTGATCGGTGCCACAAATCTGATCAACCGTCGGTGTCAGAACCAGATACGAGATATTTCTTTGACGTAAGAGCGGCGTGACCATGGCCGTATGAAATCCTCCGGCGACGAACACAACGGTCTGTGGCGCTCCCGGACGCATTAACGCTAAGGTGTGATCCACCATCGGCTTATTGCGCATCAGCGCCATGACGTAATAATTGACGCTAGAGGCGATTAAGTGGTGAATAGCCGTTTCATCGAACGTTTTAAGCTGGTGATGCAAGAGAAGCGAATGGCATAACGTGGCAAACGCATTGAGACGCGGGGCAAAGGCTTCGATCTCATACTCGGTCGCTTGAAGGTCAGCGATCTTAAGTAACAACGCGAGATCATGCTCCACTTGCACGAAATCTTTTTCTTGTTGCGTTCGGGCTAGGTGTTGTTTTGTGCGATATGCCAATTCCTCGGCCTCTTGCAGCACGCGATCAAATCCCGAGGTTTGGACGGTGTGCAAATATTCCAAATGTTTAGCCAATTCCAAGGGAACTGCGATAAAAAGATCATGCTGATAGATTAAGTCGCGCAAGTAAGCGTAGTAAGCGTTAGTGCCTTCTTTTTTAGCCAACAGCGCTAATGTGGCTTTTTCCGCTACGGAAAGACGGTCTTGGACTTGCGCGAGAAAATCGGTGGTTAACTGGTGCCAGCGCTCAGGCTGCGCCGCATTGGTGCCGCCATTTTGAAGAAATGCCTTAAGCGATGGGAAATCCTGAAGCTGATCTGCCGTGGCATGCGGCGTTAAGAGGTTAATGAATTCTGGAGCACTGAGTTGTCCTTTGTCGAAAGCATCCAGTTTATTTTGCCACATCGTAAGAGCCGGTCCGTACAGAGAGGGCCGCAGAATTTTTAAATCGATCTCGATGCCACGCAACATTCCTACAAGCGTCGTTCGATCGTGGAAGGTGTGGCGGAATAAATCACGATGCGCGCTGTAATAACGTTCGTCTTCTACGCCAAATAAAAGATGGGGCATGCCGTGCATGGCGGCAAAATATTCCATACCGGTTAATTCCCCTTCGCGCATCAGGTAATCCAACGTCTCGCGCTTAAGGGGAGATTCCGGATAACGGGCCAGGAAAGAAGTATCGATGTCTCCTTGAGCCCCTTCAACGGCGAGAGAAAAGGGCGTGCGACTTAAAAATTCAAGGATCCCGGCAATGTTTTTTTGTACTCCGTAATGGGCATGCAGATCTTGAATGAGGATGACGCGTTTGCCGCTAGAGGCATCCGCGTTAAAATAGTCCGTCACTTTTCCAAGCGACTCTGGCGGCGCCCATTGCAATTGCGGGAGATTGAGTGGTGCCGCCCATGCCGGTGACACCTGCGCATAGATAAGCGACCAATCGCTAGATAAAAGCGTCAAACATAGCGACAAAACAAGCGCAAGAAACCGCCGTCCCTGCATAGCCAAGGACTTTAAATAAGGAAACATATACCAAGAGCTTAGCGAATGACTGTTAAGAAGAAGTTACCGTCTTAGGCACATTTTTTTGCCTCTTTGGCCCTCGAATAAGGGGTCCATTAGCCCCGCCTCCCGGCGCAGGACGCGCGGCATAGGGGCCTCATGCATAGGGCAATGACATCGATTTTCACGTGCTAAAATGACTCAGGAGAATGTTTGAACGCAACGCCTAAAATAGAGAAGTGGGTTCTTTCGCCTCATGGTTCTATTCGAAGTAAGAAAAGCATAAGCCCCTATCCCGAAGCTCACATCAACACGGACGTTAATTTGGCGTCTATTAAAATTGCACCCGGAGTTGAAAGTCGATCGGTTAAAATCTCTATCTATGAATGAGAAAGGCGTGCTTTATATGGTTCCTACACCGCTCGGGAACTTGGGCGATATAACTCGCCGGGCTGTTGAAACCCTTGGCTTGGTCGATGCGGTGGCTTGTGAAGACACCCGGCGGACATTGGGGTTGCTGAATCATTTAGGAATTTCTAAACCGCTCTGGAGCTATCACGCACACAGCGATAGTCGGAAAGCGCAGCACATTGTACGGGCCCTAGAAGAGGGGAAAAAGGTAGCGCTCGTCTGTGACGCGGGAACGCCCGGGCTCTCGGACCCTGGAACCGAACTGGTCCAAGAAGCGTTGCAAGCAGGCATCACCGTGGTGTCATTACCCGGGCCCTGTGCCGCCATTACCGCCCTTGTGGCTTCGGGATTGCCAACCGATCGCTTCTTTTTTATCGGATTTTTGCCGCGTCGGCCGTCACGCGCTAAACGAATGCTAGAAAAAGCGCTGGCGCTAGAAAGCACCGTGGTGGTCTATGAGTCCCCCTTTCGCACCGTCGATACGCTAGAATTAGTGCAAGGCCTTACAGGACCCGAGACACCCGTTGTCGTCGCGCGTGAACTGACCAAAGTATTTGAAGAATTTATGCGCGGCTCTGTGGCGGAAGTGTTAGAAAAACTAAAAGGAAAAACCATCAAAGGAGAAATCGTTCTTCTGATTGGATCCAGCTCGAAGGATGGTAATGACAATGAAACGGCTTAACATGGACCCTGGCTTACGAATTGCCAGGGTGACGACCTGGGGTTACCCTCTTCTCTTCACCCTCCACCCTCTACAGGTGGTATTGTGATCCGCGTTTCCATCGTTGGGGCTACCGGCTATACAGGGGGCGAACTTCTACGGTATTTAGTTCGACACCCAGAGGCAAAGCTCGTGCATGTCACGTCCGAACATTTTGTCAATCAACCGATTCATACGATTCACAAATTTTTAAAAGGCCGCTGCGGGCTTATATGTGAAAAACTCCATATCGCCGAAATAGCGCAGGATTCCGATATGGTTTTCTTAGGGCTTCCCCATGGCGCCGCGGCCAAGACAGCGGAGGCGTTCATCAAAAAAGGAACGCGCGTCATTGATTTATCCGCCGACTTTCGCTTGTCGGATCTAAAGACGTTTGCAACATGGTACGGCGAGCATCCCGTTCCCGCGCTGGTTAAAAAAGCCGTGTACGGATTACCCGAACGCTATCGCGAGCAAATTCGCAATGCCGATTTAATTGCGAACCCCGGATGCTATGCCACCACCTCCATCTTGGCCGGTTTGCCTCTTTTTGCTCATCATTTGGTGGGAAAGGGCGCAATCATTGTTGACGCTAAAAGCGGGGTGACTGGCGCCGGGCGAAAACTGGAGACGCCGTATCTCTACGCCGAAGCCAATGAGTCCATGATGGCCTACGCCCTTAAAGGCCATAGGCATCAACCGGAAATTTTTCAAGAATGGTCTAAGGTCGCAAGTAACAAGTCGCTCGCGGCTAGCTCCTTTATCTTTGTCCCGCATCTTGTGCCCATGAACCGGGGAATCTTTGCGACGCTCTATGCGCCGCTGGCTAAAAAAATAAAGGCCGATGCGCTACGCGAGATCTATCAAAACTTTTATATGAAGGAGCCGTTTGTGACGGTGCTGCCTCCGTTTGAGTCCCCGGAAGTGAGAGCCGTGACTTACACCAATCAATGCCATATCGGCGTCGCGCTCGACCGGTCGGGCACCCATGCCATCATCACCGCCGTGACGGATAATTTGGTCAAAGGCGCCAGCGGCCAAGCCATCCAAAACATGAATTTAATGTTCGGCGTCGATGAAACCACCGGCCTTCTTTAATAGTGAAACCTAAGGTTTTTCGATTTTGGAAAGAAAAATTACGGCGCTGTCGGCAATCGAAAAGCATCCAGACTTTTGGATCAGTTGCCCCAGTCTCCTGTATCTTCTACGGCGGCAAAATCCATGTTGCCGCCGGGGTCTGACCCCATGAGGATGTGCGCCATGATCAATCGGCGGCTGGAGGGACTTGAGATGGCTAGACCAAAATGAATCGTGCCAAAGCCTTTACGGGTCAGAACATGGCCGGCAATCACCTCATTTCCGACGCGCATCTCTTTGACAAAAGAGGAGATCTCGAGGGCGCCCGGTTTTTTCGGCAGCGAAAAATTGAGACGGCATTCATCAAATACCAACGTAATTGGCAGGCAAGTCTCTTTGCCGGAAAAATCGGAAAGAATCAGGGCCATCTTAGCCCCTTCAGGACTGATTTTGAAATCAGTCTCCCCGGTCGGCGCGCAGGTAGATTCCACGGCTATCGTTAGACGGGCGGCCTCAAAAGAGATGGACTGAACTCCGGGAACGCGATCAGAGGGGGAAGGCGAAGTCGTTAGTCGTATCGCTTCAACTTGCGCGCGCAGCGTGGTGATCGCTCGCGCGTCATCATGGTGTCCATAAGCGAACGTTTCACAACGGCCGTAGCGGATATGTTTCGGGAAAGCAAGCGCGGGTTTTTTCACCACCGCGTGCGATACTCCACCAACGGCGGGGAGGCAGCTTTCCCCATGCGTTGTCACGATCTCCGGATTTAACGCAAGAAGTTTTCCCGCCTGACGCGTCAAAAACCCTCCTGCCGCAACAGCATTGCCTCGAAACAAAAAACGGGACTTTACGGAAAGATCCATTGGCGGGGTTGCTTTCATAATTATCTCCTCCGATCGTCATTCTCCAACAGCACACCCCTTCACGTCAAGATGAACCGCCGGTCGCCACGTCCCTCTTTTTTTGAAAATGTATGATCGTTGTTAGTCAACATGAAATTATTTAAATTCTGTAAACATTGGATATTCCCTCTGTTTATATTCTTGATTTGGCTGGGAATCGTATGCCAGATCAAAGGGATTTACCATACGCATTGCCAATGGGATTTTCGCGCTCATTATTATGCAGCCAAGGCGTATCGCCAAGGCTTAAACGCCTATGCGCTGGACGATGTGAACCGTGTGAATGAGACGGGAATCACGATTCCGGCCCCCCACTTTTTCTCTTATAACCCCCTCATTTTGCGGTTTGATAGTCTGTTGACCTGGATTCCCTATCCCTACGCGCTAACGTTAATCAATGGATTTTATTTTCTCTTGGTGGCCGTGATGATTTTTATTTTTTCCTGGGGCTTTCTTGGCCGACCGCTCCAATTGGGGATCTTATTGTTGGCGCCCTTCTTTTTCAATTTGACGATCCCGACTTGCTTGGCCGCAGGTCAATCCGCGATGCTGGAATCGCTCGTGATATGGTGCGCTTTTGGGGCCGTCACCACCGGTCGAACCAAGACGTTTTTAGCTCTCATCGCCGGGCTTTCGCTACTGAAAATGGTTCCCATTGTGTTGACGCTCACCATCTTGTTACTTCCCGACCGGGAAAAAAATAAAAAGTGGCTCGCCGCGACATGGGCGATTTTCGGCATCCTCTATTTTTCCCCGCTTGTTTGGGCTCCGACGGATTTTCAGAATTTTCTTCGGTTGGATAAAACGCTGTTGGGCGAAATGGGCATGAATAATCCCTCCTCGTTCGCTTTTTTTCATGATTGCAGTCAAAAGCTTTTGCATCTTGAACTCGAGTCGCGTATTTTTTCGATTCCCACATTGGGATATCTGGCATGGGTCGTCATTGTCGTGACCATGGCCTGGCGTGCGATACGTCGAATGACGTGGGAGCGCGATGCGCGTTACATGATGATGCTATTGCTGGTCAGCTACGCCTTGCTGGCGCCGCGCTTTAAGAATTACACCTATGTGGAATTAGTCCCCATCGCCGCATGGGCCAGCTTTTACGAACCGCTCCTCCTTCCATTCCTTCTTTTGGGAATGATCTTCCCGTTTCTACACATCGGCGGCTATTTTTTAAATGCGTATCACCCGTTGATGGCATTACTGGCGCTGTGGATGGTATTGCTGCGCGGCTCCTCCACGGATTTAATCAATAAAACGCGGTGACACCCTCTTCCCCTACGGTCTCGCTCGTCATTCCGACTTATAACGAAGCGCACAACATTATTGCGCTACTCGACGAGGTTGCGCGCGTCCTACACCATGAATCTTGGGAAGCCATTGTCGTGGATGATGCGTCTCCGGATAACACCGGCCCCTTGGTGACCGCTTACAGTCAATCGCATCCGCAGGTACGCCTGCTTTCACGTACAGGCAAACGGGGTTTAAGTTCAGCGGTCATCAATGGATTTGAAATGGCGCAGGGACAGATTCTTGCCGTCATGGACGGCGATTGCTCACACGATGTCGCCATCCTACCACCAATGATTGCCGCGGTCCGTGAAGGATATGACTTGGTCGTAGGCTCGCGGCGCGTGGCCGGCGGTGGCGCGGAAAAATGGCCCTGGTATCGGCATTTAACAAGCACCCTAGCAACGCAACTTACCTATGGAATGATTGGCCGAACATTGCGAGATCCCATGAGCGGCTATTTTTGCCTCCCCCGATCCCTATTCGAAGCATGCAAAGGGCGATTACATCCGGAAGGGTATAAAATTCTTTTGGAAATCTATTGCGCAGGCCGCCCCCATAAAGTCCACGAAATTCCTTTTATTTTTAAAGACCGGGTTCAGGGGCACAGCAAGTTGAGCCTTCAAGTAGCCATGCAATTTTTGCAGATGTTGTATCGACTACGCGAAAAAAACCGCTAATGGCATGCACAAAATGGGTCTTTTGGTTACATTGCTGTAACATGGGTCCGGTAAACTGAATTAATTGATGCAGTCTGTATCCGACGCGGTTGAAATTTCATGTCAAAAACCCTTCAACGCCTTATTGCTATCTGTTTAATTACTTGTCAAACCACAGGCTTACTTTGCGCTGCCGGTTTGCCTGCACAATCTGTATTCATGGCACAGGCCATACATCGATCACCAGCGCCATTTTCTACCGAAACGCTTAATCTGCCTGGGGCATTCGCGCGATACCCACGACCTTTTAGTGCGCCCACCACAATTGCAGCAATGGTGTTGATCTCGTCTACTTTATTTCTATATACCAATCAGCGATGGACTGAGCTTATGATTTCCGTTCCTTTCATAGTTGCATCGGCCTGGCTCGGCACTAGGGGATTTGATAATCAGCCGCCTGTCGATGAAGAAATCCAAAAACTCGTGCAAGACATTATTACGCAGGACCATTCTTTGGAGAATCTGAGTCGCTTTGCAAACCAAATATTGGGACTTACGGTTACACAACAAGCAACATTCCTGCAAAGTCTTATGTGGGTGGGCGACTGGCCAGAAGTGACACATTTTGTTTCATATACTTTTACGGAAACTCGCGAACCCGCCCGGCATATGAGATTTGCTCTCATGCATGCCATGTATCAAGATCCGTCGCGCCAAGCCTTCTTAGCCTATCAGCACATTATTTCTCGACTTCCACAAGACGCTCTGGACACAACACATCGCCTCATCCATACCGAGCAACGACAATACCCCTGGTTGGCTTCCGCCATATTGGCGACAACGGATGCGGTCTTTGAAGCCCAATTGGAGAAGCTACAGAACAGCTCCACGCATTCGGAAATCGAAAAACATTCCATGTCGGCGGATTTGTATCAAAAGATGGCTGGTATACATCGCACGATTAATACCGCTTGGTCGCAGAGACTGGTCGTTATGATCACTATGTTAACGTCAATAGAACTTCTGACCGCGGGCGGATTATCCATGATTAATAGCTTTAAAGAAGGGGATGGGACGAACGAAAACGCCATGCACTTACGAACGCTGTACCGAGAAAAAGAAAAAATTGTGTCAAAACATTATCTAAAAATGGTCAGAGATTTAGAGCAGTTCTTGTCCACCCTCGGAAGGCCTATTGAATACTTTTGGATTTCCAAATGGCTGATCCGGCTGCATACGACATATATTCAAGCGCTCCATGGTCAATCCGATCAAGGCATCATGATCTTCCAAAATATATTGGATGAGCACCTTACACAAAGAAATCAATTGAAGCACGACCAACAAAAACGTTTAAAACTTAACGTAATTTCCGCTTAGGCACAAGAACCCAGATCAGACTTTCGTGGTATTTTTCGGAAGTCTATTAATGCGAACTGGGTCGCTACGCGTTCCACAAACTCTCGCTCGGGTAATCGGTTCAACCACTTGCTAGGCAAGGCTCCGTACCCCAAGAGAGCACCAACAATTTGTCCAGCCATCGAGCAGTTTGAGTCTGTATCCCCTCCAGCTGAGGCGACTTCGTACATAAGATTTTCAAATCCCAATTTGCCGACCTTTTGGGCTGCATAAATGGCTAAGGGAATGGACTCTATAACATAGCTCGATGCACCGAAGAGCGAAGCGACATCCACGATAGAGTGACCGCTGCCTAGGGACTGTATGGCAAGGAGCCGGTCGCGCACAAGAGTGTCGGGAAGAAGTGGGGTAACCAACGCGATTAAATTTTCATCACCCCTCCAAGCGCCGGTCCATGCGGATCGAACGGCTGCGACAATCGCCAAAGCACCTGCGTAGGCTTCTAAATGCTTGTGAGTAATCCTACTTACGTCGTGTATGCGATCGCGATCGCGAGGATCGCTTGGATCTAGCCTGGTGGCCAAGGGGCCTGCGCGCATGGCCGATCCGTTTCCGGAAGCCAATTCCCAGGTCGCCCCCGCAGAAGCCCAATGTGCACCGTGAACTAACCGATTCAACGCGATGGTAGTGGTTAACCCCATATCAATAACCTTTGATGCACGATGCCACATCGCAAAGCGTTTTGCTATACGGCTGGGATCCACGCCCCACCAAGTTCTTATCATCGCTTCGCAAGTCGCCAAGGTCAACTGCGTGTCATCGGTAAGACGCCATGGATGCTGATCGCTGACTTCGGGTGCCGTATTGTTTTGGAAAGGCGAGCCAAATGCGTCGCCAATGGCACCTCCTACAATGGAACCAACAATCTTGTCCACCATGTCGATGCGGTTCAACGTGGAGGGTCTCATTGGAAGCAGGGGCCTCGATGAACCGGTCGTGGTGTGCAATTGGCGGATCTCAGCAAGCGCCTTGTCTATCCGTGAGCTGACAACGTCACTCAAGAGAGAACGTACAAATTGTGTGAGCCCTTGCGATAACGCCTGTTTGTCAAAGGATTGGCTAATCGGGTGGATTTGAGCGCCGTTTGCATTAACGGTTGTCTGACTTGAATAGAGGAGAATGACAATAGTTACCGCTACTGCAAGGATTCGGCGACATATACAAACCCATAGTGAACATGCGCATGTAGTGGCTATGTACCGACGGTAGTGAACCATAAGTAATTTTAAACGACATTAAATAGCCTTAAAATAAGCCAAAAGGCTATTCTTCCCGTCCTAAGGACCCACGAAATGTGGCATCTCGTCCATGTCTCCTCCTGGAGAGGTTGCGAACATTCAAAACCCCATATCGTGCATATGAGCACGGTACGGGGTTTATGAAGTGAAAAATTACGACTTCTGGTTAATTTAAAGATTATGTGTGTTATAATCATTGCTCACACCACTGTTCCCATTTTTATCCCCGTCATCTGCTGGCGGGAAACTGACCGTGGCAGTAGAAGTACCGCTTACGATCGGAACACCGTTGTTGTTAGCAATTAAGTGTCCTGAGGCATCCGCCAAGGCCACACCACCGTTTGAATATTGCACATAATATACCCCCGGATAATTCGGTAATGGGATCTCTGTAAACGAGACGGCTGTACCGTCATCGTTTAATGACCATCCATTCACTATCCCGGTCTGCATGTTTGTTTGCGTCCAACCATTGTTACCATAGGCGGCAAACAAGACTCCGTCGGGGGAAAGAGTCACTCCACCAGGCGGCGGTGGTAAACTGGTCCAAAGACCATTACCGATTTCCATAATTTCTTTACCATTCGCATCACGAGGTGTGGTGGAGTTCATGTCGGTAGACGTCGCCAGTACGCCACCGATCAGACCAAGCCCCTCTTTAAACATGTCTCCTGCTAAAGCTCCAAGATCACTTCCCAGCGATTCCGTCGCGCGCGCTGCGCCCGTCAGGTTGGATCCCGGGGGGGCAACCTCAATAGGTTGATTAGGCAGATTCCCTATCGTGTTCCATTCCCCATCTTCGAGAAGGGGGCCGGGCGGTATTGTTTCAGGACTGGTGGCAGGTCCCGTTGGTGCAGTACCGCCGTTTACAATATTTACCTTTATATCCCCCATTTCCCCCGTCGGTGAATAAACATATACGCCGCCGGTACCGCCTGGTGAAAAGGCAGCGACATCCGTTCCAATACTTAATCCCGCAGCTCTTGCCTGTTCTGGCGTTATTGTGACAACAACTCCCTCAGATCCAGAATACACATCGCCAACGCCTGGATCTGTACTAAAGAATAAGCCGGGCGCAGCTTTAGCTGGGACAACGCCAGGAAGCGGTGGGTCAAAAACCTTTCCAAAAACATAGTGCAGATCAAATTGCTCCTCGACGAACTCTCCGGCAGTTTCCGGTAAAACGTACCCCATTGAACTAGGGTTGAGCGTCAAAACCCCTTTACCTTCACCGATTTGTGTAAGAAACTCGGCTGCGGCTTCGGACGACATTCCGCGATACAGTAGAGTCCCGGCGGGCAGTGCCGCCGCTGCGAGAATTTCATTTCCATCGCCATTATCACCTAAGCCTGCCCCTGCCAAGATACCAGCGCTTTCATTGGACAAGCATATGTGGTCCGATGAGCAGATGGGGGTTTCCTTCGGGCAGTCCACCTCAGTTTTGCATCCCTGTTCATCGCAAGGCTTACCTGCTTCTGCAATTGTTCCGTCGTAACATTTCTCACCCTGAGGATGACAACCGCCCGTCGCATCTTCAATCTGACCACTTGTACAAGCGGGTTTGTCCATGACGCAAGCATTGTTTTCTTCATGCTCGCCTTCACCACAATCGAGCGGCGTGGCTTCGTCATTGACGCAGGTATTGTTTTCTTCATGTTTACCTTCACCACAATCCAGCGGCGCGACTTTGTCATTGACGCATGTGTTATTTTCTTCATGCTTGCCTGCGCCACAATCGAGCGGAGTAGCTTTATCATTGACGCAGGTATTGTTTTCTTCGTGTTTACCCTCACCACAATCTAGTGGCGTCGCTTCGTCATTGACGCAAGTATTGTTTTCTTCATGCTTGCCTGAACCACAATCGAGCGGCGCGACTTTGTCATTGACGCATGTGTTGTTTTCTTCATGTTTGCCCGCGCCACAATCTAGCGGTGTGGCTTTATCATTGACACAAGTGTTGTTTTCTTCATGCTTGCCTTCACCGCAATCCAGTGGCGTCGCTTTATCGTCGACACATGTATTGTTTTCTTCATGTTGGCCCTCGCCGCAATCAAGCGGTGTGGGCTGATCGTTCACACAAGTATTGTTTTCTTCATGTTTACCTTCACCACAGTCGAGCGGTGTGACCTTGTCATTGACGCACGTATTGTTTTCTTCATGTTGGCCTTCACCACAATCGAGCGGTGTGGGCTCATCGTTTACACAAATTCCGTTTTCTTCGTGCTGCGTGTCACCGCAATCGAGCGGTAGAGGTTGGTCATTCACGCACGTATGGTTTTCTTCATGCTGACCTTGGCCGCAAGTAAGCGGGATAGGCTGGTCATTAACACACGTGTTGTTTTCCTCATGTTGGCCTTCACCACAATCGAGCGGTGTGGGCTCATCGTTTACACAAATTCCGTTTTCTTCATGCTGTGTGTTTCCACAATCGAGCGGCAAGGGCTCGTTATTGACGCAGGTATTGTTTTCTTCATGTTGGCCCTGACCACAGTTCAGTGGGGTGGGTTTTGCGGGACAGTCTGCTGCAGAAGCCGCTGTCGAATAGTCCCAACACATCACTTGGGTTGACCTTGCGGGGCAATCCGCTTCCGAATCAGCGCTTGAATTGTCCCAACAGATGACAGTCGTTTGTTGATTGTTTACGCAAATTCCGTTTTCTTCATGTTGTGTGCTTCCACAATCGAGCGGTAAGGGTTGGTCATTAACACACGTGTGGTTTTCTTCGTGTTGGCCTTGACCACAATAAAGAGGGGTGGGCTGATCATTAACGCAATTGCCGTATTCTTCATGCTGGCCTTGGCCGCAATTGAGTGGCGCGGGCTGATTGTCTACGCAATGGCCATATTCTTCATGCTGATGATCACCACAATCGAGCGGGAGAGGCTGGTCATTGACGCAATTACCGTTTTCTTCATGCTGGCCTTGACCACAATAAAGAGGCGTGGGCTGATCATTAACGCAATTGCCGTATTCTTCATGCTGGCCTTGACCGCAATTGAGCGGCGCGGGCTGATTGTCTACACAATGGCCGTATTCTTCATGCTGATGATCACCACAATCGAGCGGAAGAGGTTGATCATTGACGCAATTGCCGTATTCTTCATGTTGGCCTTGTCCGCAGTAAAGAGGGGTGGGCTGATCATTAACGCAATTGCCATATTCTTCATGTTGACCCTGACCGCAATTGAGCGGGAGGGGCTGGTCATTGACACAATTGCCATATTCTTCATGTTGGCCTTGACCACAATTAGGTGGCGGAGGCTGGTTGTCTACACAATTGCCGTATTCTTCATGCTGGTCTTCACCACAATTGAGCGTCGGCTGCTGTGACCCACCGCACGTTCCACCGCAGCCATCGGAACACCATGAGCCTACCGGCGTATTTTCAGAACATCCACAATTGGGCTGACATTCCGCTCCACCGCCGCCACAGGCTTGGCAGGCGGATGAATTCTCATCGCAGCTGCACGCTTCTTCACAATCTTGCGCATGGGCGATCACGGGCATCGCAAGTGACAAGGAAAAAAGGGTGGCCAGCGCCAGAGCGCCGGTTAACGCAAAACGTTTTAATTTCTTTCCAAGCATCATGGTGTCCTCTCAGTACAACCGTTTTAAACGTCAAAGAAATTTCTCTTTTATCCCAATGAGTATGTCCGGTGGGTGTTACGTGTTGATGTCAGAATGTAACGTTTGAGTTAATTTCTCGTGGCTTTTCCGTGACAAAAAACTGGGATGGAGACATATTATTTATACTGCGTCGATGGTATTTTGGCGAAATCAGATGAACGCGGCACTAGCGGTGGTTTCCTTAAGCGCCATTGCGCTCTTTCGCTGGCATTCGCTCCTCGGACATGACTATTGGTGCTATTTAGCGACCGGCCGCTACATCATGACCCAAGGATGTTTCCCGCGTTTTGATGTATTTTCCTGGACCGTTTATGGTCATCCGTGGGTCGCCCATGAATGGTTATTTCAACTTCTCGTTTATTGGGCTTATCAATTAGGGTCATGGAACGCAATGACGATCTTTCAAATCCTCTGGATTTTCGCCGCCTTGCTTTTCGTCCAACAGCGACTAAACGACGCTAAAATTCCATCAGTTTTGCAATGGGGAACGGTGCTCACCGTTTTTTGGGGCAGTCGGGCACGTTGGGGGCTACGCGCGGATTTGCCTTCAATCGTTTTTCTTTCCTTATTAAGCTACACATTTTTGCGGAAAAATTCCGGCCATCGCGATGGAATGCTGCTTTGGTCGTGGCCCTTTCTTTTTTGCCTCTGGGCGAATATGCATGGAGGCTTTATACTGGGACTTGCCGTAGCGACGCTTTTTGCCTTGGACCGATGGCAAGCGAATCGACTTGAGCACAAAAAACTTCTTACGTGGTTAATTCTTTGTTTTATCGGCACATTCGTTAATCCTTATGGGATAGGCTTATATCGATCGATCATTCACAGCCTTCCTTCATTGGGCTCAAGCGTTCTTTTGGAATGGACGCCGACCCCATGGGTTCCTTATCAATATTTTTGGGGCGCCTTAATCTTTTTTTGGATTGTGTTCGGCTTTTCGCAAAAGTGGCGAAACATCGCTTGGCCGCAACTTTTTCTTCATCTGTTACTTTCCTGGATCGCCATCCGCCATCGACGTAATGTTGTTTTCTTTTTAGTCGTCAGTTTTCCGCAATGCCTAGCCTGGTTATGGGCGTGGTGGGAGGATCGTGGCATCGCCCAACGGCTTGCTAAATTCAACGCGGTGGGTGTGTTAGTCGCCTTGGCCGCCTCTAGCATTGCCATTGGCCGGATGGCTCCGCAAGTTCATTGGCGGCTGGCTCCTGACTTCTTTGCCAAAGAATCCTGCGACTTCATTGAAAAGTCGAACATCCAAGAACCTATTTTTAACGATTTTTCTCTCGGCAGCTATTGGCTTTGGCGATTCGGCACCACGAAACCGCTTTTCATTGATTCCCGTCTCCATGCTGTGGAGGGCTATCTCGAGTTGTTTGAAAAATCCTATGCCGCAAGGACCGGAACGGCAGCAGAATGGAATCACTTCTTAGATAATTTTCATATCGAATCGGCCGTCATCGAATATCGACCGACGGAAGTCGGGCCCGCGAGCGCTTTTTATTTCGATCGGACTTTTTGGGCATTGACGTATTGGGATGATCAGACGATGATCTTCGTTCGCAGAGACGCTAAAAATAAAGGGCTTATTCAAAAGACCGAATTTCGATGGGTTATTCCGGATGAGTCTCTACCTGATTTCTTGGCGCGCCTGCAGCGTGCCTCACCAACAGATCGAGCCTTGGCCCATGCCGAACTTATGCGCAGTCAATCGCTGCATCCACGCAGCCGACGGGTGCATCGCTTTTTGACTGCGTTGTTTTCACAGTAGTTCTGCAATGTGCCTTCGCACTCACCACACTGCACTCGACCCTTCACC
>Ga0105240_10003050_pt1 | contig 26347 bp, 30 predicted proteins | sample KBSC54metaG_FD_80426 | JGI IMG/M metagenome (GOLD analysis project Ga0105240, IMG submission 80426) | Corn rhizosphere microbial communities from Kellogg Biological Station, Michigan, USA - KBS C5-4 metaG | ecosystem: Host-associated > Plants > Roots > Rhizosphere > Soil | place: Michigan, USA...
CCTTTCTAATAAGCACAGCACAGGCAGAAAAGCACCGTGTAGGTGTGCCCTGGTTAAAATAACTGATTATGAAAAAGAAATACGATGAAGACAATCGCCCGATTACCTGGATAGATGTATTGGTATCAGCCATTCTTATAGGTGCGCTGATTGCTTTTATCATTTCGGCAGTTAGCAGCATATGAGCAAGCAGCGAGGCATATCAAAGGCACTTCGCGATTTGGCAGAGGCCAAGGAAAAGCTGGGTCGTCTTGAACAGCGGGCACCTAATATTGTCGGCGTGGAATCGGTGGAGTGGGTTCATGAGAATTTTCAAAAGGAATCATATGAGGGAAAAAAATGGAAGCCGCGCGCTCCATCTACCAACGCTGGGTATGATCGTCGTAACGGAGTTAAAGGAAGCGTGTTCAATTCTGGTAGTCCTATCTTATACCAAACTGGGAATCTTTACGATGCTATCCGAAAGGTCGTTACCGGAACCAAAGTCTTTATTGGATTCAATACAGATAAAGTACCCTACGGAATTGTCCACAACGAGGGTGGAGTTATCGAGAAGAGACAGAGAAAGATATCGATATATTTTAAGGGCGGAAGATTCTCAAAAAAGCAGAAAGGAACTAGGAAAAAGAATGTTACGATTTATGCACATGCGTACAAGATGCCACGGCGGCAATTTATGCCAACGCCGGGGGAACCGGAGAACCCAAGACTAAGGGCGAGGATTGTCAGAAAAATACTTTTTGAACGGGACAAAATATTGTCTAAATTTAAACGCTAAAACCATACAACAATTATGCATGCTACACACCTTAACTCTGTCGAAGTAGAAAAAGAAGGCAAAGTCCCATCTCGCGAAGTGATGAATAAGTGGTACGACAACTTACAACGTCACATGCAGGCTATTCGAAAGGCCCTGAGTCTTGTGGAAGAGCGCATACTCACGTCCACCGATTCTAATGTCAATATCCTGGCCAACTACCACAAAGAGGCCGAACGACTGTCTCACACTTACGTCTATCTTCAACAGATAGAGCACAATCGGTTCAAGCTTCCCGCCATGGAGGCCGCCAAAAAGCTCCAGGAAGAGCAAGACAAACAAAGTAAAATTGTGACACCGTGATGGGCATACGTACACGTCGAATAGAGATACTTTTTCCGCAATATGTCAATGTGGCGCAGGTGGACTTTACGAGATTCGAGAAAAACGCTATGATCTTCTTGGATCATGATGCACGCGAACCGATAGGGCGTATGACCGATATAAGGTATGTACCATATAAGCAGAAATATACCGGTTGTCCTAATTTTCCCGTACAGCGTAGCGCCCGTTCCGACGAAGCGATTTCTATGCATCGCAAACACATGCTTATTTGCGGCGTTGGCGGTCGATGGGTTGGTAAGACTTTTGAAGTCCTGGAAGTGTCACTTATACCAAAACCACTTATGTACTATGAGACCCCATCCAATAAGCAAGAAGAGAAGACTGAGGGATCGTAGCCGCGTCTGTGTGGCGAACTTCCCGATAAGAATACAAGTCATTACGGCTAAAACGCCCTTCGCATGAAGCTCTACGATAGGAAAGGGCGGGACCTTACTATAAAATTCTACGTTTTGTCTTACGATATGGCATCCGGACGTATGGGATACATGCCCAAAGAGTCCAATTTAGAGAAGGTATCGTACAAAACTGTTCACGGTGCGCAGATAAAACTAATGCCATGATCGGAGAGATACTATACGCAGTACAGCAGGAAGTACTTGCCTTCCTGGCCGGAGGGCCGGGCACTGTCATACATCGTACTATGTTCAATGTGGACAATTGGCCGTCCTACTCTATGCCTTTAATCACGATCAAGGAGCTGCCGGGAGAGGATTTTGATGAGAAGATAGGCGGCTGGACACTATGCGACTGGACGTTTGAACTGAGTGCGTACAACGTCACCCCGGACATGGCAGGCATAGACCCCACCAACTACAGCGCGACGCGCATTAACGTCATAGATGAATTGCGCCAGCACTTCAAGACGTATAGAAAATGGCTATCAGTGGAGATGCCCGCCGCAGAAAGTACATACGGTCTTAAATGGACCTTATCTCGTGTTGAGGCTGCTGATCCTCTTGAGCACCCGAGCGGTCAGGTAGACGGATACAAGTTGTCGTTTTCAACGCTATCGTGGGACGTATCAACGCGCGGCACTGATGAGATATCGCCGCTGCAAACGATCCAGCAGCTCAACCCGCCGCCTGCCCATTAGCGGGCTTATCTACAAACTTCACCTTGTCAAATCGTAGTCCTTCACTCATTTTTTCTGATAACGCGCTGTAGGTGTCTTTCACACCTTCCCGGTACATGTTCTCTCCGTGTTTCTTAAGAGCGGATTTGAAGTTAGCCTGCTGCTGGTCCATGATCCGCTGTGTCTTTCTGTAGTACAGGCGCACATAGCAGAAGCCTACGATCAGTCCACTGAGTACACCCATAGATAAATCAGTTAGTATCTGTATCATCTCTGTGATTTTTCTTTATCAAATCTTCCTTGTCCAGGGTCAGCACGGTAAGTCTGTCCGTACGCATGGCCCATATTCTCCCGGTAAAGAGTAAACGAATACGTTCCCATAGCGATAGCCGCCATGATGTGATAGACCATTGATGCAATGTCTTATCATCTACATAGGACTCGACAAGTGAATGAACAGGCTGACCGTTCCAAAGGTCTGTCGCATTGGATTCGTCAAAAGGCGCAGGTGTCATAGTGATTTTTTTAGAAGTGCTAAGATAGGCGGTTTGGGAGGATGCAGCAGTACAAGCTTCGGATTTATCTCGTGACTTTCATCGATTAGTCGGTCAATGGTGAGAAGATACGACATCTCGCTGTCCACTGTCCAGGTTTTTGATCCGGATTCAATGCGGTAGATGGTTTCTACCGATAAGCCTGATCTAACAGAAACAGCCGTGAGTGTTATACCATACAAGGCCCGTAAACGCTTTAGCTGCTGGGCCTTGTGGACCCGAGCTTTTTCAATATCGGAATTTAGCATACAACAATAGTACGATAAGTCACTAACTGACGTGTCACTATTTTTGCACATCCTGTGCATTTCTCTAAATACTTACACGGGCACAATGGCAAAAAGGCTCATCTTTTCTACGGCTGCGCCAAATGATCAGGGCGGAATTATACCCAACGATGTCATAGACTTCACGCGGTACAACAAAAATCCCGTCCTATTAAAGGAACACTGTTGGGGCTGGGACCCCTTGGGCCGCATGACAGACATTCGGCTGGAAAATGGTCAATGGTCCGGAGTGCCAGTCTTCCATATGGAGACGCAGGCAAGCCGGGAAGCAGCAGGGATGTATGAAAAGGATTCTCTGAATGCCGCATCTATCGGGGGCTTTGCTGTTTGGAAAACCAACAAAGTAACCGGCGACTACGAACGCGATGAGAAAGGGTTAAAGCTTTGCGAAAAGTACTACCTCTACGAAATTTCCCTGGTCGCGTTGCCGAGCAATCCCGAAGCGGTAGGTACAACACTCTGCGCCAGATTCTACGAAGAGACCGACTATGCCAACATGGACAACGTACTTTCAAATCTTTCTTCAAAATTCAACTACAACTCGATGAAAAAGAAACCCGGCGAATCTGGATACGACCCTAAGGTGGATGGTCCCGATGCACCCGAGCATAACACCCACACGGCGCAAACAGGAGTTACGAACACAAACGCCGCCGGAGCTTCCACGGATGTAAATGAGCTGCCTCCTATTATCTCGCAAGCTATCAAAGCCGGTCTTGCGGTGACCTTTCATTCAGCAGGACAACCGAACACAAACGGTGTAACGGTCCCTACGGCAGTGCCCGGTGTTACTTCTGAAACCCCTCCCAAGGACGGCGGAACAACACAGCCGGAGCCTATCGGTATGACAGCCAAACAAAAGTTGGCGGCCGAGAAACAAAAAGCCATGCAACGCGCTCGTAAAGACGCAGAAGCCGCTGTGACCTATGCCACGGAGTGTAAGGCCGACGCTGAAAAAGATGACGCTGATGAAATGGCTGCAACTAAGTACAACAGTGCCAAAGCCAAGGCCGAACGCATGATCAAGCTGGCATCCGAGGCAGAGGACGACTATAAAAAAGCCAAAGCTGAGGCTGACGAAGAGGAAGACATGAACCGTTCCGGTGTCAATACCAACGGTGCCGGGCAGGGTCTTCAGCCTCATCGCAATACTCCCCATCAGGGCCAGGGCAACAGTCAGACAGCCGCACCGCAGTTCTTCAGTTCCGATGAGCTGAACCAGCGGCTCACGCTTGCGGTCGCTCCGACCTTTAAGGCAAAGGTCAAAGCAATGGCCAGCGGCATAACTTTTACAGCGCTCAACAGCTCTAAAGCCGATGAGAACGCTAAGAAGATCATGAAGAGGGTATTTCATACGAACCGCAAGTCCACGGATCAGGTTGATCTGGCAGACCACGCAGTCGTGTTGAATTCGATTCTCAACGATCCTCGTCTGGCCGCTGTCGCGCAGAAAACGCGCATGGTACAGGCGAAGGCAGGCGAAGTGCCACAGATGCGGAACAACTATCGCGGCGAACGCGGTATGTCTCTGCAAACCCTGTCCGCTGATCTCGCAGCTGGTAACTTACAGTATTGGGATCGTCAAAGCAACGCGATGAAGAACCTGACGCTGTTGACTTCTACGGACAACGCCCTGGCAGCTCCGGCGCTCAATACAATCGAATGGCTTTCCCTGGCGATCTTCGAGCTGTTCCCGACCACCAGCTGGAAGGCTATGATCCCTGTCTTTGCTGCTGAAATGACCAGCCGAAACACGGGTACGATCTGGGCGAACATCGTTGCTGATCCGGCCATCTACAAAGGCAATCAACCAGCTCCCGCCAACGACTATTCGTACACTGATCAGGCCGTAAGCTTGGCCCTGACTCCGTACTACCTTCAGCCTATGATCTGGAATCCGCTGTACATGCATCAGCTTCGCTATGATCAGCAGGCAACCGGATGGGCACAGGCATTTGCCAAGTGGAATTCCGTTATGGACGATAATTTGATCTACACGCTTGCATCTACGGTGCCTGCCAGTGCGATCATTCCGTCCAGCGGCCTGAGTGGTTACGAAGTGAATGCACAGAGCTTCAACATACCCAACAGCGGCGCACAGAATAAATTCTTCTGGTCGCCCAACTATGCGGGCCAGCTGCTCACGCCTACGCTCAACGACATCATTGCTATCGAGCAGATTTACCGTAACCAGAACTTTGAATTAGATCGTGAGAAAGCATGCCTTGTTATTGATCCGATCATGGAACGGTACTTCAGCCAGGACCCTGAGACAAAATCTCTGCTGACAAGCTGGGTGAGCCGTGATGCTGAAGAGTTCCTTGGGTTCAAGCACACGGTCCTCGATGTCCGCAGCCGCGTAGCAGTCTACGATCCGACCACCGGTCAGGTGAAGGACATAAACGGCGCTATTCCTGCGACCGCTCAGTCTGCCGCGCTTGGTTTCATCCCAAGTCAGGTAGCAATTGGTCTGGGTATGCTGGACGTGTTCATGGTACAGGACCCAAGCATATATGGATACAGGATGTCCGCCGACATTCGTATCGGTGCTGCGCCGCTCAGGTATAATTTTCTGGGCACATCGCTGTACTACTACGGTCTGGCCAACGTATAAAAAATCCTATAAAGCTGCATATTTCACGGACCCCCGCCCCCGACGACCTTAGTTAGTCGGGGGCTATTTAAAACAGATTCAAATTTCAGGTAATGAAAAACATAAAAGTAACTTTCTTGATCGGGTTTCTTGTAGCGATGGCACTGTCTTCCACGGCCCAGCTGCGCACTACGACCCGTTCCACCATACAGCAAGGTCAGTTCCTGGACTATCCCGGCTCCTGGCTTACGGCAGTACCGGCAGCTGCGCAGATGGATACCCTTCAGGTATCTGACACGGTAGCCTACATTATACCGGTCATGCATAGCAATGACGTGGACCTTACCCATGAGTTCTATTGGACGAAATACGGATCAGGCACCGCTACCGTTACGCTGACTTTCTACCAGGGCAATACACCGTGGTACTTCACCCAATGTACATCCGGAGTGGCAAAGACGGCCTATTCCAAATCGTATACCATCTCTGCGTCCGGTGACCAGGGATTTCTGTCCTTCAAGACCGATTCAGTGAATTTCACCGGCAGATATCTGAAGGTGCAATACATGACCAGTTCGACGGCCAGCGTGGGAGGCAAGATCATAAGTCGAACAAAGGCTACTATTAAGTAGCCATCTACACAAATTCCCACAAAACACCATTACACAACTTTTCAAAAACACGGTTATGAAAAACAACGACATCACTGATCTTTTTCCATATCTCCACGAAAATAATTTACGGGAACTTAAGACCGCACAGAAGCAAGTTCGCAAGGGACTGAAGGTAGACGGCAAAGTAGTAGACGGTTTCTATTTTCACGGAGATGGGAATATCTATTTCAGAAAGTCGGACAGTGACGATCGGATACAGTACCGTAATACAGAGGCTGAACATGCAGCTACGCAAGGAGCGGCCTACAGGGCCTATTTCGATGATGAGACCCCAATCCCCGCTGATCTGAAGGACCTGGAGAACTTGCTTGTGAGGGCACAGCAAGCAGAGAAAAGAGAGAAAGACGCGGCACAGCTGCGCGGTGTCACCAATCCAAACGCCTTGCCTGCCTATGAGGAGGATGAAGATACGCTTGAAGAGGGAACAGGCGAACCGGGCGAAACGAGCGTGTCGGCTGAAGACCTTGCCAAAAAACTGGCTGACGTAGACGGCAAGATGAAAAGGAGAGGCGGTAAGCCTGCCGAGGGCAACGCCTAATACAATCATTACAAAAAAGTAACGTTCAAATATGGCCAGTCACAAAATACGCATAACCCTTGCCACGAGTGGCGCGGGTCTCCCGGTCAACCGTACGGGGGTTATGGGAATGGTGATCCAGGGAGTCGCGGTTGCGGGTAAATTGGTACTCGATCAGACCTACAGCCTGACAAAGCGTTCAGACATGGCTACGTACGGTATAGACGCTGCGTACGATGTGGCCAACGGTACATGCGTCTTTCAGCAGATATCTGAATTCTACGATCAGGCGCAAGACGGGGCGCAGTTGTGGATACAGGTTTGTGCAAAGAACACGGCATTCGCTGCATACGTACAATCTGCGGCATTTACGAACTTCTTGACGAATACCAAGAACGCCGATCCGAGCCGACAGGCAAAGATCATCGGTCTATGCTATGCGCCGCCGACCCTGGCCAATACTGGCGCGACTGATTTTCCACAGGACGTAATTGATACGTTAATGGACGCACAGATTGTTCAAAAGAACCATTTCGAGATCGGTCTTACCTACGGTGTGATCGTGGACGGATACAACATGAAACAGGGCATCGATGCCGGTACGATAAGCACACAGGCCAATAACAGCGCATATGCCATATCGCTATGTATTACCGGCTCGCAAGCCAATGGCGTATCCGCCGTCGGTGCGGCACTTGGTAAGTTCGCCCGTATCTCCACCGGTCGCGGTATTGGTGCGGTAGCGGATGGTGCCCTGGCTATTACACAGGCTTTTCTCACCAACGGCATTGCGTACTACGCGGGTGGTACAGCTCTTACTGTTGGTGATGACTATCTGGTAGTGGGCGGCGCAGTCACCTATAACGGTGCGAACTACAACCCTGGCGACGTGATCACCTGTGTTCTTGGACACACTGACTTTACACTTCCTGCGGGATCAGCTGGATATTTATCCTTTGGCGCTATACCGATAAAGACAATCGGAGTTACGGAAGGATTGTCCCAAGATGACATTGACACGCTGGGCGATAAGCAGTATTTTTTCATTACGCCGGTGGAAGGTATCCAAGGACTTTACTGGAACGACGGTGCAACTTGTACCGGCACGGATCAATTTTTCTGCTCGATGGAATACATGCGGGTTGCCTGTGATCTTGCATACGACGCCAGGGCCTTTTTCACGGCGCTACGCGGCCTGAACTTACCACAGGATGTACAGACAGGGGCACTTGATCCGGTGTTCTGTAGGACCAAGGAAAGCACCTTTACGACGAAGTACATTACTCCGTTGACTTCCGCCGCTGGCTCCGGAGATATTACGGACGCTTCTATCACAGTGAGCGGTCCTACCTACGGCCAGGATGGTCAGCTCGATTTCGATCTTGAATTTATCCGGTCTACCATTCTGGGTGATGTGATTGGTACGATCGGTCAAACTTTAACACTGTAAGACCATGCCTGATTTAAGTCCATTGGTACAAACGGCTGCCGATTATAAACTAATGATCGACGTTCCGATAGCGGGCGGGGCCTTTGCTGCATTCGTTATTAAAACGGCGGATGCGCTATCGTACGACATCCAGGTGGAGGACGAAACGATCAACGCCATCAGTACCCCTTTTCCTATTGCTGAAAAAAGCAATGGTAAGACCTACCGGGGGTCCCTGGCGATCCAGATGGGTGAGCTTAACGCCATACTGCTTTCTACCGGATACAATGACGCGTCTCAGCTACAGGGCTGTACGCTTGCCCTGACGGCCATTCAAGGAGGATTCGCCCGCATATTCCGGGGCGTGAATTTCAACACCGAGCGGTTGAGCATTCGAGCCAAAGATAAGCAGTCCATTGCTACTATGGAGTGGAAGGCGGTAGGTGTGAACGCAGCATAATTTTCGTAACCATACATCACCAAGCAAGGTACATTTAAACACGAGATTTCTTTTCTTCGTCAGACCATAGACCCGCGTAACCGGGAGACGCTGACAACGATTCCCGCAAAGGTAAAGGCGCACTTTAAAGAGCTGAACCGGCTCGACAAGAGCCAGCACAAGCTACACACCATGATCACACAGACCTTTCGCAAGTTCACCTTTACGAAGGTGGAGAGAAAGGAAAACGATCCGCTGCCGCAGCCCCTTGACGGGGAGCCTATCACTGAAGAACAGCTGAGGTATAAGATAAAGATGGAGCTGGACGATGAGGCGATATATGATCTGACATGTGCCTTTATCAAAACCATGTCCATACTGGAAGATCGGGGGGACTTCGATCAGCAAACACAAAGCGAAATACTGGCCGACAGCGGCGCTCTGTACAAGTTCGGCATGTGGGTGCTGGGCGAGAAAATAGCCCCTTTTTTTCTGAGTTTGCACGAGACCTGAACCGCGCAAACAAGGACGAAGAAAGAGCTGTCACGGAGCTACTGGCTCGAAACCCGATGTTCTATCAGACATCTATGTTTCGAGCTTTTCTGCATTATGGAGATGAAAAGATAGACAACCTGGGATACGATGAATTCATAGACAGTTCCATTATGCTTAAGGAAGTATTGAAAGTGTTTCATGCTCCTTATATCAAGAAGGAAGACGTAAACATACAAACAGACCCTAATGGCTAATTACGGCATTACATTCGAAGTTACTGGAAAGTCCGTCCAGGAGATGGCCAAAATCGAAGAGGCTCTTAAAAAGCTTGGCGTGACCGCACAGCGCGAAACGACAAAGGTAGAGGATGCTGTTAAACACGCCGATGATACTTTCGCCAAATTGCAACGTCGGATAGTAGAAGTTTTTGCAATTGAAAAAGTGAGGGAGTTCGCCAAAGAGGTACTGCATGTAACGGCTGAATTTGAAGGATTCGATAATAGGATCAAGTACGCGTCTGAGAATACGACTGATGCGATCAATAACATGCAGTTCCTGCGCCGGGAAGTGGACGCGCTACATCTTCCCATGCGGCAGGTATACGAGGGCTTTAGTGAGATGGAAGCGGGTCTGAAAGGAACGGGTATAGAGGGACAACGACTGCGCAATTTGTTTGAAGGTATCAGTACTGCTTCTGCTACGCTTCACTTGCCCGAGTACCAACTACAGCGGACGCTGTACGATCTAAAGGAGATTGGGGAGATCGGTCTAAACATGCGTATTGAGCGCTCTCTTGGTACGGCTCTCCCTGGTATAGGTAAGATCGTCAAAGATACTTTTGGTAAATCCATGCACGAGCTTCAGCTGGAAGGCATGAGCGGAGCCGCTTTCCTGGACAAGCTGGGACCTGCCTTGAAGAAACAATTTGAAAGCGGCCTTGCGGCTTATGGTGAGAGCTTGCAGGCAAAAATGGCTGACACGGGGAACAGGTTCCTACAGATGCAAATAGATATGGGCGAAAAACTGAAGCCGGTGTACATCGCACTGATGGATACGCTTATCGCCTTGATGGATAAGGTAGGCGGTTTTGTCGGATTCTTGAACAATCATTCCGGGGCATTAGAGAAGCTTTGGCACATGGTAGAGATAGGAGCTATCGCATGGGGTGTCTATAAAGCGGGGCTTATAGCCGTAACAGTTGCCGAACGAGTACATACAGCAGCTTTATCGGCAATGACAGTGGCATCCTACTCAGCAGAATTCGGAACAGCGGGACTATCATTCGCATTAGGTGAATTGGGCATATCGCTGTCTACCATAGGTTGGGGTGCCATAGCCGTTGCCGTGGGGGCCATTGTGTACGCGTTCATGCAATGGAACGATGAAATGGATAAGACGGTCGAAAAGATAAGCGGTCTAAAGAACATAGGCAGAGATTTCGACCAGACGAACGATACGTATCAGAAGCTAATAGGGAGGTTCGAAGCATATCAGAAAGACCCCACTAGTTTTACATCTGGTGAAGTGGAGTCCCTGGCGGTTGGTCTGAAGAACCTGCAAGATCAGCAGCACGCTAACTTAGTAGGTGACATAAGCCCTCATGCGGCCAAGATACAACAGGCAGTAGATAGTATCGACATGGCAAAGCCGCTACAAGTAGCTACTCCGTTGGGATACGCAGATGTCGCCAAGGAAGACAATCCCCTATATCAGCGAATGACTGCTGCTGCCGATTCGCTGAATCACATAGAAGTAATATCCAGGGATCAGCAGGATAAAATTACGAAAGCACTTGCAACGCCCGCACTTTCTAAGGCACTGAAAAACTCAAGTAAAATAAGCTACGATCCTATTAACGAAGCAGCCAATAAGTCATCGCACTTATCGGGAGTAGAAGGAGGTCTTGGACAGGCAAAGGTCATAAATATAAGAATAGACACTGTTCAAAAGAACGTTGTCACCAATAGCAAAGACCTAGTGAGACATGCAGAGGAAGCGGTAGACTTTATAGTACGTGCAGCAAACAATTTTGCAGAATCACAACAGGGGACATACTGATGCCAATATTTATTCAAAAAGCGAACCCAGACGTTAACTATGAAGGTAAAACGTTGCCGAGGGATAAAGCACCCTACTTTGGCGGTGAACCGCCGAGTGCAGAAGTGCCGTACAACGGTCTCGTACTACCTGAGCAAGGAATACAGGCGAAAAGCCCTACAGTAGATTTTACCAATCTGCCTCAGTTCGTATTTCTGGGCACGCTTGGCGCTGTTGCTAATCCCTACGAAGGCTTTGAAGTAGGACCGCCTCCCGTAACCGGCGCATCTCTTCAAAACGGAGGCATAGTACTACCGGCTGATGTGCAGATAAGGATAAACAGCAGGAAGGTAGTCAGTGAAGTAGGCATATTGGATGGAGTGGAAGTGACGCAGCACGTAAGACGACGGGGAGCCGTTATACGATTTGAATTTACGGCCAGGGCCTACAATGCTAATCAGTGGTCGTTTGCGCAGGATTTTATAACGGACTTGTATAACAAGATATACTTGCAACCGTATGTTATCTATGTGCAAAACACTATGCTGAATAAGAGAGGCATTACGCAGCTCGTGTGCCTGGATCAGGACGAAGACACGGTAAGGGGAAGCATAAACATACCAATAACCATGACATTCAGGGAAAATATTCCAGGTAAAAGTTTAGACTAAATGCACTTTGTAAGCGATCAACGGGTAACAATAGGTGATAAAGTCATTAACACGGTGATAAGCATACGTGATAAGTTCGACTCTACGCACGTAGGCGCTACCTGTGAAATAGTAGTACCGTTGAACTGTGTCATAGAGTACGTTAATTCTGGATCGGGATACTTAACAGCTTACGCTTTGGACCTTTTCAAAACAGGTGATCCGGTTACTGTCGAAATGTGGATGATAGATGAATCCGGAGTCAATAAAGGGATAGTGCAAACGTTCAAAGGATACGTGTTCGATTTTAAAATGGGCATGCCCCTTACCATAAAGTGTATAGACTATTTGCCTTTGCTAGGTCACAATAAGACGATCAGTAATTATACCGGATCGTTGAAAAATCTAATAGAAACCATACTAAAAGGCACAGGCATAAGTCTTTTGCTCCCTACTCTCGATCTTCAATTGGTAAAGTGGTCATGTAAAACAGTATCACCTTGGGGCATATTAGAGTACTTTAAAAAGGCATTGGGCATAAACATAACCCTTTTTGGAGATAAGCTATACATGAACGTTGCGTCCAATACACTTAAAGTAGTCAACTTCGATAGTAGGACAAATGTTCATAGGAACGAGCTACAAATACCTGATGCGGTTTGGCAAGGATACAAAGTGAAAGCATGGTTCATAAACAATAACGGTACACGCAATAGCTTAGAAGTAGGTGATCCAGATGGCCATTGTACAGATGTGTATTTTTATAAAGTCGCAGGCGGAGAACCAGTATACAAAAGGCTGGCAGATGAAGCGCTGGGTAAATTAAAACAGCGAAAATACTCCGGGGAGGTAGGAGGGCTTCTGTATCCAGTGATAGGTCTATACGATAAGGTCGTATATAATGACTTTAGATATCCCGAGAAAAACGGTAACTATGTAATTACTTCTTATTCTCACACGTTCAATGATAGCGGAATATTAGTATCTATGCGATGGGCCTTCTTAACCGATTTTCTAAACTCTGTAAGTAACTAAGCACATGGATGCAGGAAACAAAGAACAGGAACTAACGGAAGCACTTTTGAACATGATCAGAGTAGCCAGCCGGAACCATACCGTTATCGAAGGAAAAATTGTCTCGGTGGATGAGACGGCCTGGACATGTGATGTGGAAGTCAATGACGGAGTAACTTCTATGACAGTAGGTGATGTACCACTAGAAACGCTCACTAATAACAAGGCAACCTTTATATTTACCCCTAATAAAGGGAGCGACTGTTTGCTGGTGTTCAGAGATGGCAATCAGGACCGTCCGCAGCTCTTAAAGATTCAGTCTGCGAGGGTTATATCTGCTGCTCCCACGGAAAAATGGGTGTTCGGAAAAGGCGATCAGGGAGGAATTGTACTTGTAAATCCGTTGACTGAACATATTAATACCGTGGAAGAGGATTTGAATGAGCTGAAGACCCTTATTAGCTCATGGGTGCCCGCCCCTGGCGATGGGGGAGCTTCTTTGAAAGCATTGCTGTCAGAATGGTTTGCCTCTAAAATAACGCCTACAACGGCCGAAGACCTTGCCTCTAAAACCATATTCCAATGAAAGATTTCGTATACAATATCGAGACGCAGGATTGGGATATACAAGACGGTGAGTTTGTGTTTGCTGACGAAGTGAGTGACCAGAATGGAGGGATAATTTTACTTGCACGGGCCTTTAATTCCAGCAATCCGATCCTTGGGATAGGCATCAACCAGGTTCGCGGGGGATCGGTTCTGCAAGCTAATTTCGAGATGAACAGATGGGTACAGCAAGTGCGGGACGATGGGGGTAAAGCTGCCGTATCCACAAAGACAGATGCACAGCTGAACACAATATTCACCTGGACGGTAGACTACTGACAATGGCAAGTACCTATATAGTGAAAGTGGGGGATACGATCCGGGACGTGTGCATTAACGGCACGGGTTCTATGTCCAATTGGGACGCTATCCTTTCTGCAAATGGATTCGATACATGGACACCTTTGCTAACGGCTGGACAGGAAATAGTAGTACCGGACGGGGTTTTTATCGACACAAATAGTTTTGCAGATAAGAAAGTATATCCATCGTGTAACAACGGACCGGCAAATATATTGGACGTGTTGCAGCAGGTGTTTGATATACTGGCCGACAGGTGGCTATTGAAGGATGGATTCTGGGATGACACCGGCATATGGCTGGATACGGCAACGTGGATAGATAACCCATAACGACAATGGCGCAGCAAATTATAAATAATCTAGAACAAGCCCCCGCGGTCCGTGCGGCTCTCAATGGCAACTTTACAGAGTTGTACGGAGCTATTCCGTTGCCTGTGAAGCTTCCAAATCAAGCAGCCAATACAAATTACCCTATACCCCCTAATAACTTAATTCAATTTATACTGATCCAATGGGCTGAAGGCGACCCTGTTTTACGCATAGGCACGACTGCGGGCGGCAATGAGATCATGGACGACACGCCTATAACGGTGGACATGGCGCAAGACCCGCTACCGGTAAACATCATGCGCCCAATAGGAGTAGATGGCATTCAGCTCTATTTCACAATAGCGGGAGGCAATGTAAACCTGTCCCTTTTTATGTTGAAAAACATTTTCTAATAAATGGCCGGCAAAGATCAAATACTCTCTAATCTTGGTGCTCTTGAATTTGATAATTCGAGTCAGGCGGCCATTAATAAATTGTTGGCACAAGGTATTGGAGACTTTACCGACAATATAGAAACGGAAATGACCAATACAAAGAATTCGATTACCGAAGTCGTTGCGACGTTACGATTTGGAAAAGCGAATTACTATGTAACCAAGGCGAAAGCTTTTCAGCTGGGAGATGACCTTATACCTACAGGAGATGATCTCGATCCGGGATACGCCGTTATCGATCCTTCGAAACAAATTGTATCGCAAGCTGCATTCGAAGATAACGACGGGGAGCTGTCGATAAAAGTAGCAAAGACCAATAGCCTTACCGGACTGCTTGAGCCGTTGACAGCAGATGAAAAAGCTGCGTTCGATGCTTATTTTGTTATCATGGAAGCGCCTGGACTACCTGTATCGAAAGTAAGTCTGCCGGGAAACGTACTGCTGTTCTCGGCCATATGTACGTTTAACGCCGGGTACAACAGAGCAAACATAGTGATAAATGTAAATGCGGCCTTGATACTGTTCGCACAGACATTTGGTTTCAATGGTACTTTCTATACGGATCAGTTAAGCGCCTATGTACAGCAACAGGTTCCCGGAGTCAAAGATTTTTTTATAAACAACACGCAGATAGACGGCGTACCCTTTATCGGATTTACGACATTGACATCTGGGTTTTTTAATTATGCTGCTTCGGTCATACCGGGCATTCAATACAATTCCATAAATGGCTAACCTGTCAAACTTTAGAAAGATAGATTTTTCTGCGATGCTTCGCGAGACACTGACATCTTTCTTTTCGATAAACAAGGCAGGCGCGGCCACATGGGGGTATAAGTTCTGTGCTGCCTGTTTGGCCGTGCTAATCCAGCCGTTTAAGGATTTTGATGCTTATAGGCAAAAAATGTGGCTCATAGCAAATTGTAAATGGCAGATTGGACAGCTTACCTATGTATTGAATAGGCTGTATGATCCGGCGCTTAACAGGATCATTATAGCGCAGGCAGTAACGACGCCGCAGTTTTTAAACGCATTCCCTTACGACGGGACCATGTGGGCGGGAAGCTTCGACGATGCACCGATTGTGTTCTTACAGACTTTCGGATCGCAGGCAGCGAAAACGGTAGTCACATTTGTTGTGCCCGCCGAACTTGATTTGGACGATCTGACGGCAACAGTGGCGCTAGTCGCAATGGACGGTATCCCATATAAAATTGTAACCGTATGACAAGCTTTGCACAGATATTTTTTCCTACAGTGCGTATCACAGTGCCGGGCCTTGGGAATCCGGCGTACATCGATGATGTGAAGGCCGCCAATCAGCTCATGGTAGACGGCCTTGCGGCGCTGTTAGGGCTCTACAATACGGACGGCTTCTGTATCGTATCGGGATTTACCTATGATCCGAATGCAAAGACCTACGGCCCTGGTGTGTTTTATTTTAATCAACAATTCTACTACCAGCAAGTTGTTTTCCCGGAAGGATCGTACTTAAAACCAAACCCCTCGGCGGTGATGCCGAAGAACTTTAGCGATACGAACGCGCGGCCCATATACATGAACTACGTATCTATTGAGACAAACGATCCGGCGGGCGCTACGCCCATTTTTCAAGGCGACATGAACGCTTCACGGATGGGTATTTTTCAAAACGTAGGTATCATACACAGCCTGCAAGATGTCGTAAACACATTGGGTACTGCTGCCTTTGCTAAAATAGGTACGACTCCCGGAACGGTTGCCGCCGGCAATGACACTCGTTTGGTTGGCGACTCTGACTATTTCGATGGTCGATACGCAAAGAAAACAGATGTCATTTTAAAGAATCTGGCCAATGATCCAGGCGAATACGATCCTGTTCAACCGTGGGACCCTGTAAATAAGAGATATGCCGATGCGACAAGCGGAAGACGGGCTGCTTCTGGAACACTTCATGTAGGCGACGCAGACACGCAGGGCGGCACTTTGTATGTGGTGGATATGGGGACTGTAGTCCAGGGAGCTGCGTACTTGATCACCTTCAGCACCGGATCATTAAGTGCGAATCATAACGTGGATATTTTCTATCAAACCTGCTGGGTCAACAAGGCACAAAGCTCGTTCGGTCTTTGGTTTCGGGAAGCTCAGGCAGGTGTCCAGAACATTCAGCTTGATTGGATCGCATGGCTTTTATAAACAATACTGATATGAAAAAATTACTATACACCCTGTTGGCCGTGATCTCTGTAAGTGCTGCAAAGGCGCAGCAGCCTATAAAGATTTCGTCTCCTACCGAATTTTTGAAATACATCCGCGTGGATGGGTACGTGGTAGCGCCTATCTATTACCAGGGCACAAACGGCAATACTACACAGGATACGCTTGCTACCCGCGCGTATGCGCGTCAGTTTGGCGGTACTGGCTTTCCATTCATTCAGGGATATGCGATTAAAATAAGTGGCGACACGATCTCTATAGACTCCCTCAACTATCGCAAACTGGATTCTATGTACGTGTTGAACGACACCACCATTATAACCAAAAATAACGGTGCTATTCAGACGTATACGATACGAGGCGCAGTCTTTTCATTCAACGGCAGGAGGGGTGCCGTCGTGCCCATGAACGGAGACTACAGACAGTACTACGTACAGCTGGACAGTTCATACAATGACCCTTCCTGGCTCAATAGCTTTAACTTCTCTAAACTCACGGCTCGGCCTAACTCTGTAGCCGGATACGGCATTCTCGACGCACTGCTGAATACGGGCAACGCATATGGATGGGGTTCAGGTCCGTATTCCTCCCGTCCCGCACAGGGGCACCTTGGGAGTTTCTATTACTCTACCGACTCCCTGGCGATCTACTACGATAACGGTACGGCCTGGGTTAAGGTAGTTACTACAGGGGCGACAGGCACACTTTTCGGCCCCTTGACAGCCGGTACGATACCCTACGCGCAGACATCTACAAAGCTCGGCGCAGCTCCCATTATCAACGATACGACGAACAGCAGGATACAGCTAAACGTCTCCATGCTTGTCAATAGCACCGGCGCATCGATCTTAGACAAAGGCAACACGGCACAGCGGCCGTCCTCTCCGGCAACAGGTATGATACGTTTCAATACGGATTCCGCCAGCTATGAACAGTATACCGGGTCCTCCTGGCAAAAAATGATAGGAGGCACCGGGGGCGGCGGTTCTTCTGGAACAGTCACATCAATTGTTTTCGGTCGGGGGCTTAACGGCGGCACTATCACCAGCTCCGGCAACGTCAGTGTAGACACTACCATCATACCCCGCTTTGCCGATACGTTGACGACACTTGTTACTAAGACTTTTCTATCAACCCGAAACTATCTGACGGCTGAGACGGACCCGATAGCCAATGCCCGATTGATAACACTGAATCAGGTGACGGGAGGAGGTGTCACCGTAGTGGGCACTTCGGCACAGGGACTTGGTACAAGTCCGGTCTGGACGGTAAAGGCTGATACGGGTATCCTGGCCACTAAAAACGACCTACGGACCGGCAGCCTATTGGTGGGCGGTACAAAAGGCAATCTCACGTATTTGACAGCTAATAACACACTGTACACAGCTCCCATTACGTACGATTCTACAGGCGGATTTATCACGTTAAGCAAGACGCTGAAATTCGATGGTACGGTGCTGAACCCTTTCCTGTACAACATAACCAATGCGACGACGAACATGTTAATTGTCTCCGGAACGAAGACAAATGCAGCGCTGGCTTCCTGGCAAGAATCGGTTACTTCTCCCCTTGGACTCTATCATATAAATCAAAACGGGTCTACCACATCCGGGGCGTGGTTGTCGGACCAATGGTTAACCGGAGGTAGGAACGACATAACCCATTTCGACACCTGGACAAATAGTTCCACCGCCTATGTACATGGTCTTCGTAACGTAGGCGGTTTAGGCCGATACGATTTTGCCGTATCCGCCCTCCCTTCATCTGTGCCGTTTGATTTCAGCAAAGCGACCATTGACATCATGCAGTTCGACAGCTTAGGCCGCATATACATCATGAATCCGCCGCGCACAGGCAGCAGTGGAGATTCTTTGCTGGTCAGGTCCTCGGGCGGAGAACTGAAGTACATTGCACAGACAGTCATAACGGGAACGCTTAATCGCATAGGACTGCTCGATTCGTTATCCAGGGTATCCAACGGCGCACAGATCAGCGGCACGGGCATCTACTTACAGACTGCCGACAATCTGACATCTGGCGGGACAAATGCAGGCTTGATCTCGGCCTCTTTTAATAAGACGGTTGACTCTATACAAAAACGTCTGCCTCTTACGACATGGCATCTCTCGCATCCAGGTGCGGGCGTATGGTCTATATATAGCTCTCCGGACGGCCTTACTCTCTTCGGCAAGAATCTACAAGGGTCGAACGGCATTACAGTTGCAACGCAAACCGATAGCTCCGTCAAATGGGCGCCTGACTATACCTATCTGGTGGGCGTTACCAATACGCAGACATTGACCAATAAGACGCTCACTACCCCCGTGCTCGGCGGCATATCCAGCAGCAACGATACGACGACATACAAACCGTTGTCCATAGATGCCTCTGGAAATTTGCGTCGGAATACAAGCTGGCCTGGATCGGGGGGAGTCGGCGCACAAAATCTGTCTCTTGTTCAAACGGCAGCCGGTGACACAGTTAAAATATCAGGCGGCACATCTGCTTTTTTGCCATCGGCTACCCACAGCTTGGCAGGGGCCATGAGCGCCGCCATCTCTGCCAGGGTGGATTCGATATTGAACCTTACGTGGTATGGACATGGGCATCAGCTACCCATCGTGAACTATACAGTAGACTCTCTTATCTTTCCTGGTCTTGACGTAACAGTGTCTGCTACTGGCGGCTTGGGCGTGACGTATGTCGGCAATCGTGACTCGCTTGCGTGGAGGATAGGCATAACGGCCATGACTGCTAATGGTGATCTGCTGTGGTACAATAACGGTGTTACACGGCTGGCAGCCGGAGCCGTGAATCAAGTACTTACTGTCACTTCGGCGGGTACATTAGGGTGGGTAACGCCCGCTGCCTCTTCAGGAGGTACCGTGACCAGTGTAGGCCCGGCCAGCGCGTCGAACAATATGTTCACGACGACCATTACTAACCAGACTACTACGCCCAATATAACTTTTGCGCTACAGAATGCCCCGGCTAATACCGTCTTCGGCTCCCTGGCAGGCGGCGCACCTGGATACTTTAACCTGAACCTTACGTCGTCCATGTTCGCTAACGAAGGATCGACTACGACCGTCTACCACGGTAATACATCAGGAAACGGTTCTTTCGGCCCGGTGAATATGGCGACCGATGTAACCGGGACCATGTTAGCGAATCAATTTCCAGCCCTTACAGGAGCTATCACAACGGTTGCCGGATCACTTAACACGGCACTTTCAAATAACGCCGTAACCACGGCTGCCATCGCAGCTAATGCCGTAGACCTTGCAACGAAAGTGATGGGGATAGGATCGCCAGCTAATGGATTTACGGGTGTGAACAACGGCACAAAGACAATAACGCTGGGTGGTAACTTTGCCACATCCGGCGCATTCGCCACTACTCTCACGGTCACGGGGGCTACCAATGTAACACTACCGACATCCGGTACGCTTCTGGCTACAAATGGAAGCGGGGCGGCTCTTACCGGGGTGGTTCGATCTTTAACGGGTACAGCCAATCAAATACTTGTAAACGGAACTACCGGATCAGCTCAAACGCTGGCGCTGACACTCACGACCGCGCAGGATATTGGTACGACCAGCTCTCCTATATTCACCGATGTATCTATAACGGGTCCGCCAGCTGGATCGACTACGGACAATATCGTGGTGCAAAACCCTTCAGGGGGAGCGTTACGGGTAATACCACAGGCAGCATTTCTAAACGCCGCCCCTCTCGCAGACATGACCGCCACGCCAACCACAAATGCGGTGAGTCCCACTGCCAAGGTTCGATATACCATAGTCGATTCTGTCGTCACATTGTCCGCAAGTGGAAATTGGGACTGTACGACAGCGAACAGTTTTAGTCAGTTAACAGTAACGCTTCCGGTCAATGGCGCTTATAGTGGATTAGAAGGGGCAAGTTACATAGGAACGGGTACGTGGTACAGTGCAGGCACACAGGACTTTGTTCCGATTCAAGTGAGACTCGCATCCGCTAACACAATGGTGCTATACTGCAAGCCTACACAAACTATATCTACGCAATACTCTGTTTTCGTTCAATACCACATGTAATGAAAAAGATACTATTCATACTATGCCTTTTGCCTGTGCTGGGATACAGCCAGATCATTCGCCCTACGCCCAATATCATAGAGGCTAATCCTGGTCCGTTTATTCACTTTCTGACCTTCCTGAATGCGTTTACTACCAACGCGGGCACCGCTTCCGCTTCTCAATCCTTCAGCTATACCACCGGCCAGCTCTCGACAGACGTAGTGTGGACAGCCGGTTCTGGGATGGAAATATGCCTGACACAGAACGGTACGTACGTGACATCATTGACGGCGACAGGGTCGGCTACAGCTGGTACGTATACGTTATGGGTCCGGGTAGCGCAAGCCACGACCGCCGGATCATATAGCGGTAATATATCGGGGGTAAGTTCCCCGGCTCCCACGGCTAATATGCCCTACTCAGCTACCGTAAATGCCGTGCCTACGCTCAATGTAAGCCCTAACACGCTTTCCGGATTCACGTCTACGGCGGGCAATCTGGGCGGATCACAGAGCTATAGTCTGACCGGATCAGCCCTCACAGGCACCATCACGGTCACACCGCCAAGTGGGTATAAGGTCTCGAAAGACAATAGCACGTTTACGACATCTACGACAGTTACCCCTTCATCCGGAGCGATCAACCAAACCATATACGCAGCGTTGTCAGATGCCAATACGGCAGGCTCTTATTCAGGCAACATAACGAACAGCGGGGGCGGTGCAACCGCCCAAAATGTAGCCGTAAGCGGTACTACAACTGCACCCGCTACGACTCCGGATTCGGCCCGGTTTCAATTCGATACTACTACTGCAAACGATGTAGCCGGATGGACAATTGTAAGGGGCGATCCGTCGAAGCATGTCATAAGTGGAACGGTGGGCAGCACGACAATAACCTATACAACTGTTTCTACCTCTACCTCAAATTGGGCACCGTTTTGTTCACCGTGCGCTTCGACAGGTATAAATAACGGTGTAACAAATGCCACTATCCCATATACGGGTAGCACAGGCGTTATGAGAGAAGCGGCATTCACGACAACCCCATACCAAACAACAAATGCGCAGTTTATATCCGGAGGATGGAAGACGGACGGTACTCTATACGACGTTATAATATCGGGAACAACGCAGTTCGGTTTTGCCGCTGTAGGCTCCTATACCGTAAGAGGTGCCACGTTAAGCTCCAATCAGCCCATTAACGGAGCGTCCAATACTTCAACTCAATCCACATGGACAAGTATGGCTCCGGACGCTTCAGGTAATTTTTCTTTTTATTTCGGACCACAGTCGGGGAATCAAATAGCGCTTGTATCGTTCATCATCATACGCAAACACTAATACACCATGAGACTATGCATCTTACTGCTGTGCCTTACTGCTACGTTATCCATCGCAGCGCAAACGAAAATAGACCGAGCAGACTGGACGTATGTATCTACAAGGAAGTCCGATACATCCCGGTTTAAGTTTCACGGCTCCGGATTTTTACACGACACTATCACAAATATCACTCACTGCGACACTTTGCACCGCGTCATATCCATTGCTGAGATAGATAGGATCGACGGCAAGATCAATAGTACGGCAACGCAATTTCCGTACGACCGTGTAGAGACATACGACCCTAAAGACCCTGACCCGTCCATGAAACCAGGAGTGTACTACTACAGGACAATTGATCAGGGCACCTTCGAGTATTGGCCGGGTGAAATGGTGGTGCGTAACTGGCCCGGTGTGTTTTACATAGAATACAATCGCATCGTAAGACAGGCAAAGAAGAAATGAAAAAGCTATTTGTCATATTATTGATTCTGCCGTTCTGGGCCGCAGCGCAGACGGAGACGCATGATTTTAGGAGATTTGATACTACTGTAAGTTTTCCTAACATAGCCAATCCGTTCGGAGCACCATACCAATGGATCATTGAGGGAGAGATACCGACCAATTATTTTACTCCAAATCATCCTGATACGGCTTCTCGTATCATGATTCTAACTATGCCCGGTCAAGGCCAACAAGGCTCAACTAACTATGCAAACTTGTATGCATACGGCGCAGGGTTTTGGAGGCGTAACGGATGGGATGGAGGCGTAACTATTAGCAACGGTAAACACTATCCGCTTCTATTCACTGTATCATTTGTGAACAACGTAACCCCGCAAGCTGATCAGTATAACAGGTTAGTTGACTCTCTTATAAAATGGTATCATCCCAGAACAGGTAAAGTGTCAGTGACAGGGTTTTCTCAGGGAGCATTTACGAATGGCGCTCTGATTAAGTTTGAACAGAACGCCAATGCTGAAACCGGCATGAAAAAGGTTGCATGCGCTGCCCTTTTCGAAGGTACGCCCGATCCTTTACCATCTCCGTATAATCAGTGGGATAGGGACACGGTTGCCTATCAGGTGTGGGCTACTAAATATGGAGGTCATTATTTTTATTTGGAAGGCAGCGGTTCGGACAACTTCAGAAACGGATGGGTCTACTCAGGGGCCATGAACCGGGCGGTTGCAAACTGTGCGTACTTTTCATACGAGAGTTTGGGGGGAGGCGCGCATTGCTGTTGGAACAGCATGTGGGACCCTGGCGCTACGAACTGGAATTCAGTAACGCCCCCGGCGCTGGGTCCTAATAACTCACCTTCTCAGGCAGGGACCAACACAATGGGTAATTATAAGATCGGTGATAACGTTTATACGTGGATGTTTCGCAACAGCGGAGATACTACCTTAGTCGGTTCCGGTGGGGGCGGCGGGGGTACTATTACAGTGTTTGCTGGCCTCGATACTACGCTGGTTTTACCGACCAATAGTTTGACACTCCGGGGACAAGTAACACCGCCTACAGGTGCCACGGCGACCGGCTATCTGTGGTCGCAAGTATCGGGTCCTAATTCGGCTACGCTCACGGGTCCTACGAACATAAATGTATCAGTCTCGGCACTTATAGCCGGTGTGTACACGTTCCAACTGCGAGGAATAGATAATCAGGCCGACACGGCCTATGACTCGGTAAACGTGACTGTGCTATCCAATGCCTGCCGTACGTTTACGTGGGATTCGACGCAAAGCAACATAGTGCTAACCGATGCCAACTTGCATGCTACCCCCGGCTTGCATAGGTGCGATACTGTGGATATATGGGACAGGATAACAGGCGGCGGATACAGGTCACTGTCAGTGCAAAATGAAGGCGTGCAAAATGATCCTAATCCCGGATGGATTCACATTCGAGGGCGTGGACATCATGGAACGAAAGGAGCAAGAATTGCGCCTAGCTCATCGAACCTATTCGCCAATATATGGGACAATAATAACTGGATACACCTGGACAGCTTCTACATGTATGATCACATTGACCCTTTTATTTTCGACTACGTAACAAACGGATATTCGCACCATATGTGGTTTACCAACATTGGTGAGAAGCGACAAAACGCTTTTTTCCCATCGAATACGCTGTCAAACACGCTGCCTAATTGGGGTGGTCCCGGCGACACGGTGAACTGTCAATATGATTGGACGTGGGAGAACGGAAGCACGGACAGCCTGCTGGGAGGTACAAACGGCTTGACGTGGCTATGGCTTGGAGGACCTAATAAAAACAATGTTTGGTTAAAAGCGACTGTGAAGAATTATAAAATGGACCACTATTCCAGCAGCAGCAATCCGGCCTGTTATATTCGAGTTCAAAACGTATTTGGGTTCTACGCCAACAATGACAGCGTTAGCAATCTCGGCAACGGCGGTCCCAGCTACTCCGGTCATGCGGCATCTATATTTTCGGAAGGATCGTATTACGATATTCACAATATGCATTTTGGTCCCGGTAACTTCGGCAACGATGTGCGCGATGTCGGCGTATGGGATATTCCGGGGATGGAGTCGTTTTTTACGGCTATCGATACCGGTTATAATGGAGTGTCTAAGTTCTACAACATACTCAGCGAACACAAGGTAAAGTATCCTATTATAGAGACGCGCAATACGAAAAGTGATACTACGCAAAATCCATATATGCGCATGCGACAGGTGCGATATCTAGATCAAATAACCGGATATTCATTGGCCGTGGGCATAGGTCACTCTCCTTACAATGTGAGTGTGTTGGACGCGTATACAGGTGCAGGTGATACACTGTATCTTCATAACTCTACGTATAGTGTTATTTCAGATTCGCCAAGCGTTTGGGGTCAGCCGTGGGTAAAAATACTTACGATAGCGTCCGGAGCACCAAGCTATATAGATACAGCCAAACTATGGTCTCAGCCGACATTTGCACTCTCAGGCTTGGCCGATACGATAAAGTACATACCTGCTGCTAACGGGCCTTTGTATAGAGCCGGGACGGCTTCCAGGCCGTGGCCATCCTTTGACATATACAACGTGCCTCGTGCAACCGTGGGACCGGTGGACATAGGAGCCGTCACACTGCCATTCATATACTGTGATTGCATCGTGCTGCCTATACCCGGTAAAATATCTGATCCATAAGCATTTTTAAACACAAACCATACACACAATGAAAAGTATCATCACCGTCATCGCTCTCGTTGTTTGCTCCATCGCTACGAATGCACAAACAACGAATGCGCAGAGACCTACCGGACACACAAAGACCGATACCATTACTTTACCAGCTCCGGCACCACAAGCGCCAAAGCTGTACTACGTTGTAATGACCGGCCCGGATTGGGATAACCTTGTCACCATGCTTATGGAGTCTAGCTATCCATCCACGGATGTGAACAAGTATCGGAAATATATTGCGCAAAATATTCATGAACTTGTCCTGCCGCAAAACAGTGCAAACGGAAAGGATTCAACCGCCAAAAAGAAATGAAACATAAGATTGAAACGCTTGTCTCGTTCATGTGCGGGACAAGTGGGTACGGTATCGCTATGACAACTATTCACATATCCCCTGAAGTATTGAAATTCACCATCGCCATGCTGACCGCCGTCTGTGCAGGCGCATGCGGTTGGATCGGGCAGCAGGGGATCAAAGCCCTTTGGAAATTCATTGTCAAAATTAAAACGAGATATGGAAACAAAAAAAACAAGTGACTTTCTTCGGCTCAACGCAGCCGATTTTTTGAAAGGTCTGGTAATGGCTGTCGGTGCTGCGGTGCTGACGGTCCTCAGCGAATCTATCAACGCCGGTAATTTTCAATTTAACTGGCCGGACATATGGCATATCGCTTTGGCCACAAGCGTAACCTATTTAATGAAGAACCTCTTTACCGGTGCGCAGACGATTATTAAGATACTATTCCTGGTAGTGTGCCTCTCTACCCTGTTTGTCTCTCGGGGATCGGCGCAAAGCATGTTTAAGCCGTTGCCGAAAGCGAAGGCGCAAAAAGCAGGTGTCTACTCTATGACCCTGACACCGCAACCTAACGGCGATAGCTTGTACCAGGGCTTTCGATTTGATGGACCGTCTGTCTTGTATGCCTTTCCGGATAACAACATATTCACCGGAATCGGGATA
>Ga0105240_10003054_pt1 | contig 26322 bp, 14 predicted proteins | sample KBSC54metaG_FD_80426 | JGI IMG/M metagenome (GOLD analysis project Ga0105240, IMG submission 80426) | Corn rhizosphere microbial communities from Kellogg Biological Station, Michigan, USA - KBS C5-4 metaG | ecosystem: Host-associated > Plants > Roots > Rhizosphere > Soil | place: Michigan, USA...
AGACCTGCAGATACGCAAGCGCTTTGGTAAGGTGTTCCAGCTGGCAGCAGGACCAGCCTTTGAATATGTGAGCCTGGACAGCTCGGATAATAAGGATCGCTTCATCAACCATACGGAACTGAATGGATTGAACAAAGCGACGCTGTATCAGTCGAAGTCCTATGCGGGCGGCAAGGCCACCGTCATCATCGACAATCGGGACGATAAGATCAACCCCGGCAGGGGTATTTTTTGGGAGTCGAACTTTTCGGCCTATAGCGGGCTCGGCCATGTAAGCAATAATTTTTCCAGGCTTCAGTCGGAGCTGTCGCTGTTCGTGAGCTTCAATACCCGTAAGAATGTGGTGATCGCCACGAGGGCGGGTTATGGCAAGACTTTTGGCAACTATGAATTCTACCAGGCGCAGTTTCTGGGTGCGACGGAGAACCTGCGGGGCTATCGTAAGTTCCGCTGGGCAGGGGATGAGGAGTTCTATCACAATATCGACGTGCGTATCAAGCTGGCCGAGTTCCGAACCTATCTTTTCCCCGGAGCGTTTGGGGTACAGCTGTTCAATGATGTGGGAAGGGTATGGCTGGCGGGAGAAAAGAGCAACAGCTGGCATGATGGATATGGAGGCGGATTATGGATAAGTCCATTAAAACGATTTGTACTGACGGCCAGCTATGCGCAGGGTACGGAGGGAGCGCTGACCCTTATTAAGCTGGGGTGGCAATATTGATATGTCTCAATCGATCGAGATGATATTCCCGGAAAAGCTGATCAATTGTCCATTGTCATTGAAATAGGCAACGGGATAGCCGTCATAGGGATAAGCCAGGTTGGAGAACATTACCGTTACCCGCCAGGCTTTTACAAGATTGGGCGCGGTCTGGTTGTCGGCGAGGTCGTAATAGCCGAACTCCGCCTTGTAGCAGCTGTCTGATAATCCCGGAGTGACGCTGGCGCTTGGCTTGTTGAGCTCGTTAGTGAATAGTGTCCGTAGCCGGCGAAGGGAAAGGTATGGTACTGTATCGAGACTGGCGTTTTGTATCGGTTTACCGGATATGTAATGGGTCGCTCCGTTCCAAAAAATATAGTATACGTCGCTGTTGAGTATCCTGAGTCCATTGACGTACTGGCTTACTCCTACCATCTTCTGATCATACTGCGTATAGGGGGGATACTGGGTCTTAAAGGTGTCGGCCTGTAATACAAGATATCTATAATGGTGGTGATCGATGTGGTTGACGTCAAAGAGGCTGTCCGCCGTCTTGGTTTGAGCTGGGTTGGTGCCGGGATCGGATAGTTTGATGACGGTGCGTTCGATACAGCCGTGGTCGTCGGGGGTGGATCTCGAGCAGGAAGCGGCTGTTACCATTACGGCGGCCAGGAATAGGAGTAAGTTTCTCATGAACGAGGTTTACAGGTTGACTTCTCGGGAGGGGAAAACGTTGCATGGGCCGGGAATCTACCTTCAGGCCCCGGCGACTGGGTAGCCGTCTATGACGAACGGTAAATGGCATTTGCCGCTCATGTATTGATCTCATCCTTTCAACCTCTTATCCAATTTGAGTTGGTATGGCACAGGGTAATTCCCAATTTGCCGGCATGAAACTAACCTCCACCTTGTTGTGCTTACTGCTGATGGGAAATTTTTTTGCACTGGCCGATCCGGGCAAAGGGCATGGCTCAGGTCCGGAGACGGGCAAGGGACATGGACCGGGAACGGGTCAGGTCTCCGGCAGGGTGACCGATGAGCAGCAAAAGGGTATCGAAGGGGCGTCTGTCACGCTGGTACGGGTCAGAGATTCATCGTTGTTCAAGATACTTGTCACCGACAAGCAGGGGGCGTTCGATCTGAGCAATGTGCCGGTGGGGGACTACCGTATAAATGTAACTGCCATTGGGTATACAGGCGGGGTCGGGCAGACCTTTGCCGTGGGCAGTGATGGGGTGGTACGTCTGAGCGATATACGGCTGGCGTCCCAGTCTGCCTCCCTGCACCAGGTGGAAGTCATTGGCAAGCGCCCTTTGATCGAGCTGCATCCGGACAGGACCATCCTCAATGTGGATGCTTTTATCACCAATGTCGGCGGAACAGCCCTGGAGGTGTTGCAGAAATCCCCCGGTGTCACCGTGGACAAGGATGGCAATATTTCCTTGAAAGGCAAGCAGGGGGTCACCGTGATGCTGGATGGCAAGCCTTCCTATCTTTCGGGAGCCGATCTGGCCGCGTTATTGAGCAGCATGAGCGCCAGCCAGCTGGATCAAATAGAGATCATGACCAATCCACCCGCGAAATATGATGCCGCCGGCAATGCGGGGATCATCAATATCCGGACAAAAAAAAGTAGAGGAAAAGGGTTCAATGGCAACATGAACTTAGGATATGGTCAGGGCCGATATCTTAAGTCCACCAACAGCCTCAACCTGAACTATCGTACGGAGAAATACAATCTCTTTCTCAACTATACCGCCAATTATATACGCGGATTTACGGATTTGCATATCATCCGGCATTATCTCGCTCCTGATGAAAAGAACCTGACCGCAATCTTCGACGAGCCTACCTATATTCGGAGAAGGTTATCCAACAATACACTGAAGCTGGGGATAGACTACTATCTTTCCAAAAAGACGACAGTAGGAGCCGTGCTATCGGGGTTCATCACACACCGCGACACCCGCGGCGATGGCATCGGATATTTACAGGACGCGTCCAGTGTCACCGACAGCTCTGTATATACTAACAGCGACAGCTATAACAAGGTGCATAATGGGACAGTGAATCTCAATCTCCGGCATTCTTTCGACTCCGCGCATGAGCTGAGCGCGGATGCCGACTATATCATATACAGCGGGCGCAACCCCCAGCTATTTATCAGCACGGCTACGCATCCCAACGCACCGACAGACAGCGGTCAGCTGCGTGGTCTGATCCCCTCCGTCATCACCATCTGGTCCGGCAAGGTGGATTATAGCCAGCAGCTTAGCAAGAGCCTGAAGCTGGAGACGGGATGGAAGTCCTGCTATGTGACGACGGACAATACAGCATACTATGATAACCTGATAGGAGGGACATGGGAACCTGATTATGGAAAGACGAATCATTTCATCTACCGGGAGAATATCAATGCCGTCTATGTGAACTTCAGCAAAGAGCTGGGGAAGTGGAGTCTTCAGGCTGGTGCGCGTTTTGAGAATACTAATTACCGGGGCCACCAGCTGGGGAATCCACAGAAGAAAGACTCCGCCTTCGACCGCCAGTACAATAATCTATTTCCCACTGCCTATATCAGCTATCAGGCGGATAAGAACAATCAATTGACCTTGTCAACGGGGCGGCGTATCGACCGGCCTGCTTATCAGGACCTGAATCCTTTTTTATTTTATGTCAACCAGTATACTTATCAGCAGGGGAATCCTTTTTTAAATCCACAATATACAATGAATGTGGAGCTGAGCCATATTTTCAAAGGATTGCTGACGACGACATTGAACTATAGCAATACCCAATCTTACTTCACACAGATCTTTCATTCCACCGGCGATACCACCACGTTCAGTAATGGCAACCTGGGGCGGCTGGAGAGTGCGGGATTGTCGGAGAATGCTTTGCTGGATCTGACCGACTGGTGGTCGGTGACCTTGCATCTGGATGTGGTCTATAAAAAGCTGGATGGTTTTTCGGATGGGGAAGGGATACATACCGTGGGGGTAACTGTATTTTCGGAATGGAATAACCAGCTGAAGTTCAAAAAGGGCTGGGCGGCGGAGCTGTCGGGGTATTTTAATTCGAGAGATGTGGAGGGGCAGTTTGTGACGCAGCCTTTCTGGCAGCTGTCTACGGGGGTGAGCAAGCAGGTGCTGAAGGGCAAGGGGACGGTGAAGGTGAATATGAAGGATATTTTTTTTACGGATTATCTGCGGGCGGGTGTAACCTATCAGAATGTGCGGGAGCATTTTGTGCAAAGCAATGATACAAGACAGGTGAACCTGGGATTTGCCTATCGATTTGGCAAGGCGTTGAAGGGACCGGCGCATAGGAGTAATGGTGGGGCGGGGGATGAGCAGAATAGAGTGAGGTTGTAAGGCAGCGGAAAACCGTACATCGTTGTATCATATTCGAACATATAGAACCCATCTTTTAATACTACTTTTTTGATATCCAGCCCGTTGGCTTTTTAGCACTTTTTTTGCCACAGATATAGCAATCAACGCATATGCTAAAAACCAACCTCAAGCTGCTGTTGCGCAGTCTCTGGCGGAATAAAGCTTTTTCTCTTTTAAACATCTTCGGTCTTGCCGTAGGCATTGCAGCAAGTCTGCTGATCTTTTTGCTTATCCGGTATGAGCGTAGCTTCGACACCTGGCATACCAGCCGGGACCGAATATACCGCGTGATCTCAGTGGAAGCTTACCGCAACGGGACCACGGACTATGACGGTTGCGCCCCCGTGCCGCTGGCCGATGCTTTGCGCCGGGAATTCCCCCAGGCGGAGCAGGTTGCGCACGTATGGAGAGCCGGCAAATGGCCATTCATCCTGCCGGCAGCCAGTGATGGTGAGGAGAAGTTGGTGCAGGCGGACGATATATATTTTGCAGACACAACCTTATTCAACATATTCGATATGCCCTGGCTCGCAGGGACTCCCGGTTCGGCCTTAAAAGAAGCGTACACTATGGCGATTTCGCGAAGTGTCGCGGACAGTTGGTTTGGTCACTGGCAGGATGCGATAGGGAAGACCGTTCTGCAGGGCGAAGACCGTGTGCCATTCCGGGTGACGGGTATAATGGAAGATCCAAGACCGAATACGGATGTGGCGATGAAGGTGGTTCTATCCTATGCGACTTATCGTGCATGGAATGGAAAGGAGCTGGCGGACCCGAACAACTTTGACAATTTCAGTACTTCTTCCCAATGTTTTTTTCTGCTGCGAAAAGGACAGTCCATCTCGTCTATGGAGGCATTGCTTCCCAAGTTCGTAGCTATTCATTTTACTCCTTTGTATGCTCATTCCGACAGCAAGGATTCTTGTTATTTCCAGCCTTTGAAAGAGATGCATTTCGACAAAACCCTGGACCGTTATGGCAGACCGGGGTGGTCCTATAACGAACTGTGGGCAATGGGATTGATAGGAGTGTTCCTGCTGGTGGTAGCCTGTATCAACTTTATCAATCTGGCTACGGCCCAGTCGCTGACCCGCGCAAAAGAGGTGGGTGTGAGAAAGGTGCTGGGCAGCAACCGGCATCAGCTGCTGGCAGTTTTTCTCCGGGAGACGGCCCTCCTCGTATTGATCGCTATGGGGCTGGGATATTTGCTGGCCATGCTGGCCTTACCTTCCCTGAGCTTGCTGTTGGAAAAGCCTGTTAAACTAGAAGGCTCCTGGCCAACGGCGACTTTCCTGTTGATCACGGGTGTATTAGTGACTTTTTTGTCAGGGTTTTACCCGGGTGTCGTGCTGAGCCGTTTTAATCCTGTCAGCGCTTTTAAAGGTAAGATCAATGCACGCGTGGCGGGGGGCATCTCTTTGCGCAGAAGTTTGCTGGTATTGCAATTTACTATTGCACAGTTGCTGATCATCGGTACGCTGGTGATCGTACAGCAGATGAATTTTTTCCACAGCCGCCCGATGGGTTTTGAGCGGAAGTCCATTGCTCTTGTACATCTGCCCTGGAGCCGGCAGAAGATCCAAAAAAATGATTATTTGAAACAGCAGGCGTTGAATATCCCCGGGGTAGTGTCGGCCAGTCTTTGCAATGACGCTCCATCCACTCAGGGCAACGGATCGAGCGCGTTCGTCTTCGACCATCATTCCCATCCCGAGGGATTCGAGCTGGTGCACCGCGCGGGCGATACAGCCTATCTTTCCCTTTTCCGCATTGGCCTGGTTGCAGGACGGCTACCCTATAGCTCCGATACGGGCAGACGTGAAGAATGTCTTTTGAATGAGACCGCTGTCCGAATGCTGGGTCAGATGCCGGACGGAATCCTGGGTAAGCATATCCAGCTGGGGATGCAGGAAAAACCGATTGACATCGTGGGAGTGGTACGGGACTTTAATAGCGGCTCATTGCGGGAGAAGGTGGCGCCGCTGGCGATTTTCTCTTCTGCCGGGAGGTTTGGCACACTGGCAGTGAAACTGGATCCGTCAAAAATGCGCCAGGCATTGACGCAGCTGCAGGCCGCCTTTCTAAAGGCGTATCCGGGCAACTTCTTTGATCTCGCCTTTTTTGACAACACGGTGGCGGATTTTTATCATGCTGAAGGAATAGCCGCGACCCTGTTCAAGATATTTGCCGTACTGGCCATTTTTATTTCCTGTCTGGGTCTGTATGGTCTTGTATCGTTCATGGCGGTGCAAAAAACGCGGGAAGTGGGAGTTCGCAAGGTACTGGGCGCTTCGGTGGCCGATATTGTTTTGCTGTTCTCAAAAGAATTTACCGTCCTCATTGGACTGGCCTTCCTCATCGCGGCGCCGCTGGGCTATTTCCTTATGCACCGCTGGCTGTCGGATTATTATTATCATAAGCAGCTGGGCTGGGAGGTGTTTGTGGCAGCCATTCTGTTCTCGGTGATCGTTGCCTGGGGCACCGTAGGATATAAGGCCGTGAAAGCGGCTATGGCAAATCCCACAAAGAGCCTGCGAACGGAGTAGGCAGGCTCTTCGGCCTCATTGGGGCCAGCGATGGATCAGCCTGCTGTTTTCTTCACCGACGACTCCCTAACTATCAATTCCGACTTAATTATTATCGTATCCGTCGACCGTGCCGACGCATGGCCAGCCATTTGTTCAAGAAGGCTGCGTGCGGCCTTTTCCCCCATTTCTTCTCCGGGATAATTGATCGTGGTGAGCTTGGGGGCGATGATCTTACAGATGACATCATTGTTAAACCCTACTATAGCTATATCCTGCGGGACCCTGCAACCAGCATCTTTCAGCGCCTGTTGAAATACGGCCGCACAAAAATCATTCGTAATAAAGATGCCGTCGGGCCGGGGATTCATACCGAGAACCTTTTTGGCTGCCTGGAGGGCATGGGCTTCGCTAAGATCGCCTATGAGCATGAGCGCCGGGTCATAGGTCAGGCCATTGTCTGCCAGGGCCTGCTGGTAGCCCTTCAAGCGGCCTGCATATACATTTCGGGTGAGGTTGGCCGTTAGATGGGCTATGCGCTTGCAGCCTTGTCCCGCAAGGTGGGCGGTAGCTTCATAGCCTGCCCGGACGTTGTCGATGATGACCCTTGTGCCGTAGGGGACTTCCTCGACCCTATCAAAAAATACGATGGGTATCTTCTTTTGGGTGAAGGGGGTAAAATGATCCATGTCCTTTGTGTCGAAGGCAAGGGAGGCGATAAGCCCATCTACCCGCTTGTGAAAGAGGTTATGTGCGTTGGAGGCTTCTTTTTTATAATCTTCAGACGAATGGCCGATAATGAGATCATAGCCTGCCTCAGCGGTGACCTTTTCAATGCCGGCGAGGACGGAACTGATGAACTGGCTTTTCAACTCATGTACGATGATCCCGATGGTATTGGTCTTTTGGCGGCGGAGGTTGCTGGCAAAGTTATTGGACCGGTAGCCCATCTGCCGGGCCATGTCGGTGATGCGTTTGCGGGTCTTTATATTGATGGCTGGATGGTCTTTCAGGCCCCTGCTGACGGTGGCGGGGGAGAGGTTGAGCTCTTTGGCAATATCGTAAATGGTGATGTCTTTTTTAGGATCCATGCTGCGGGAGGGACGATTTTGGCACAAATATGAAGCTTTTTTTGCCAAAAAAGGTTTTTCAAAATATTTATTGCAACCGATTGCAGTCTCCTTCATTTTTGACATATATTTACCGCCTATTTTAAGAACGGGCCGGATGCTTGTTGTCCGGACATTTAAAAAAAGGCGACTGCATGCTATTACTTGGGATTGATCTGGGAACTTCATCGATAAAAGTGGCTGTGGTAGATGCGGCTGCTCAGCGAACGCTGGCGACGGCTCAATATCCGGATACCGAGGCGGCCATACTCACCCGGCAGCCGGGATGGGCGGAACAGTCCCCCGAGACCTGGTGGGAATATGTACAGCAGGCCATCCGGAAGGTGCATGCATCGGGGGCCTATAACCCCCAGGATGTAGCTGCTATCGGCATTGCCTATCAGATGCATGGGCTGGTGACGGTGGACAAGGACGGGCGGGTATTAAGGGACAGCATCATCTGGTGCGACAGCCGGGCAGTTCCCTATGGGGACAAGGCTTTTGCCGCCATAGGGGAAGAAAAGTCCCTCTCTCACTTACTGAACTCACCGGGTAATTTTACAGCAGCCAAGCTGGCCTGGGTCAAGGACCAGGAGCCGCGTGTCTATGAGAAGATAGACCGGATAATGCTTCCTGGGGATTATATCGGACTGAGACTCACTGGAGAGGTGACTACCAGCATTCCGGCCTTGTCGGAGGGGATCTTCTGGGATTTTAAAAAGGACGAGCTTTCCGAAGACGTTTTTCGATATTTTGGTTTTGACAAGGGGTTGATACCTGCCATCCGGCCTGTGTTTTCCGCTCATGGAGAGCTGATGGCTGAAGTGGCGCAGACGCTGGGATTAAAGAAGGGGATCCCTGTTACGTACAAGGCGGGAGATCAACCCAACAATGCATTGTCATTAAATGTGTTGGAGCCCGGAGAGGTAGCCGCTACGGCGGGGACCTCGGGGGTTATCTATGGAGTGAGCGACAAGCTGGTATATGACCCTGCCTCGAGAGTCAATAGCTTCGCCCATGTCAACTATACGGAGGCGCAGAAACGCATCGGCATCCTGCTTTGCATCAATGGAACAGGCATACTGAACCGCTGGATACGCGATCATACAGGTGGCGGAGCGGATTATGTCTCCCTGAACAAGGAGGCGGCTCTTATCCGGCCGGGCAGCGGGGGCTTGGTGGTACTGCCGTTTGGCAATGGTGCGGAACGGATCTTCCGCAACCGGATCATCGGGGCGCATATACAGCACATTGACCTCAATCAGCATGGTGCGGCTCACATCTACCGGGCGGGACAGGAAGGGATCGCCTTCGCCTTCCGCTATGGATTGGACATCATGCGGGAGGGGGGAATGAACCCTTCAGTGATCAGGGCGGGCAGGGCGAATATGTTCCTGAGCAGCGTGTTTACAGAGGCATTTGTAAACGCCACACAGGTGCCGGTGGAACTGTACGATAATGATGGCAGTGTGGGCGCTGCTCTTGGCGCTGGCATCGGGGCGGGTATCTTCCGCAGCGGGAAAGAGGCTTTTGCAGGAAGAAAGCCGTTGCAACGGGTAGATCCGGGAGGCGCCGGTGAGTACGAGGCATGGTATAACAGATGGAAAGAAGTATTACATAAATATTTATAAACTACCTCCGCCGGCTGACATTCCGGCGGGAACAAAAAAATAAGCTTATGCCAGTAATTACAGGTGACAAAGAATTTTTTAAGGGGATAGGACAAATAAAATATGAAGGGCCGCAGACGGACAATCCGCTGGCCTATCGTTGGTATGACGCGAACAAGACGGTGGCGGGGCGGACGATGAAAGAGCATTTGCGTTTTGCCGTTGCCTACTGGCACTCGTTCTGTGGCAATGGGGCTGATCCTTTTGGGGAGCCTACGCATCTGTATGCCTGGAATGAAAAGGCGGATGCGGTAGCGCGTGCGAAGGATAAGATGGATGCTGCCTTTGAGTTCATCACCAAGCTGGACCTGCCATTCTATTGCTTCCACGACGTGGACGTGGTGGATTATACCAATGACGTGTCGGATAATGAGAAAAGGCTGCAGGCGCTGACGGAGTATGCCAAGCAGAAACAAGCGGCGAGCCAGGTGCAGCTGTTGTGGGGCACGGCCAATCTTTTCTCGCACCGTCGATTTATGAATGGCGCGGCTACCAACCCCGACTTCCACGTGCTGGCCCATGCAGGCGCTCAGGTCAAGGCGGCGTTGGATGCAACGATAGCCCTGGGCGGACAGAACTATGTGTTTTGGGGCGGACGGGAAGGCTATATGAGCCTCTTAAACACCGATATGAAGCGTGAGCAGGAGCATCTTGCCCGATTCCTTCATACAGCAAAGGATTACGCGCGCAAGCAAGGCTTCAAGGGTACTTTCTTCATCGAGCCCAAGCCCTGCGAGCCTACCAAGCACCAATACGACTATGACAGCGCCACGGTCATCAGCTTCCTTCGCCAGTATGACCTGCTGAAGGATTTTAAGCTGAACATCGAGGTGAATCATGCCACGCTGGCCGGCCACACTTTTACGCATGAGCTGCAGGTGGCGGTGGATGCGGGTATGCTGGGGTCCATGGATGCCAACAGGGGAGATTATCAGAATGGATGGGATACGGACCAGTTCCCCAACAACATCAATGAGCTGGTGGAAGCCATGCTGATCATCCTGGAGGGCGGTGGATTCCAGGGTGGGGGGATCAACTTTGACGCCAAGATCCGCAGGAATTCCACGGATGCGGAGGACCTGTTCCATGCGCATATCGGCGGGATCGATACGTTTGCCAGGGCGCTCGTGGTGGCGGATACAATTTTGAAACAATCTGAATACAAAAAGATACGCGCTGACAGATATGCGTCCTTTGACAGCGGCAAAGGGGCAGCATATGAGAAAGGGGGCCTGTCGCTGGAGGATCTGAGGGAATATGCGATTGCTAACGGCGAGCCGAAAGCGATCAGCGGACGCCAGGAATACCTGGAAAATCTCATCAATCGGTATATTTAAGACTGGAGGGCGTCGAGCCCCGCCGGCCGGGCCCCGCCCGGGCTTTTGTGCCTCTGATAAAACCGGAAGACATATTTAGCATATTTTAATATACCAGAGCGGAACACGGTTCCGCTGGCCGAAGGCCAATCATTAAACTTGCAGCGGGGATGGATTATATTTAGATTTTACATACCCGCTGCAAAAAAGGGTGATCGGATCGATGAATAATTGACCGGTTGCCCTATTTTTACGGCCCGGTGGACCCTTGGTCCGTGCATACAAAAACACACACTTAAAACAGCCGCTGCTATATGCAAATGTTACAAACTCGCGATTACATTGTTTTCCTTATTTATTTTGTCATTGTTGCATTTTACGGCTGGTGGATATACAATCGGAAAAAGGCCGCACATACCAGCTCAAAAGACTATTTTCTGGCCGAAGGTTCATTGACATGGTGGGCCATTGGTGCCTCGCTGATCGCTTCCAATATCTCCGCGGAGCAGATGATCGGTATGAGCGGGTCGGGCTTCAGACTGGGTCTTGCCATCTCCACCTATGAATGGATGGCTGCGGCGACACTGGTCATTGTTGCAATATTCTTTATTCCGGTGTATTTAAAGAATAAGATCTATACGATGCCGCAATTCCTTAGCCAGCGGTATAACGACAAAGTGGCCATGATCATGGCTATCTTCTGGCTGGCCCTGTACATCGTTGTCAATCTTATGTCCATCCTTTACCTGGGCGCGCTGGCGGTGAGCGGCATTTCTGGTATCAGCATATATACCTGTATCGTTTTGCTGGCGCTGTTTGCCATCATCATCACGCTGGGCGGGATGAAGGTGATCGGGTATACGGATGTCATTCAGGTGTTCTTCCTTATCCTGGGAGGGCTGGTAGCTACCTATATCGCACTGCATCTGGTGGCTGAGAAGTCGGGGCAATCGGGCCTGCTGGCTGGATTCAAGATCATGACGACGGAGGCCAATGATCATTTTCACATGATATTTAAAAAGGATTCACCAAACTATGTCAGCCTGCCGGGGTTGTCAGTGCTGATCGGGGGGATGTGGATCGTGAACCTGAACTATTGGGGTTGTAACCAATATATCACGCAAAGGGCGTTGGGAGCTGATCTAAAGACTGCCAGGAGTGGGATCTTATATGCCGCCTTTTTGAAACTACTGATGCCTGTTATCGTGGTGTTGCCGGGCATAGGAGCCTATGTGTTGTATCAAAAGGGGATGTTCCATACGGAGATGTTGAGTTCGTCGGGTGCGGTGGATGTGAACAAAGCCTATCCCAACCTGATGACCTTGTTGCCTGCGGGATTTAAGGGGCTGGCCTTTGCCGCGCTGACGGCTGCCATTGTTGCTTCATTGGCGGGGAAGGCGAATAGCATCGCTACTATTTTTACGCTGGATATTTATAAGAAGGCGATCAACCGGAATGCGGATGAAAGGCATCTGGTGAGGACAGGCAAGATCACGGTGGTTGTTTCTATGTTGTTGGCGATATTGATGTCGCTGATCATTGGCGAAAAACTGATGGGGGAAGGCAAGCAAGGGTTTAATTATATCCAGGAATATACAGGTTTTGTATCTCCAGGTATATTTGCCATGTTCCTCTTAGGGTTCTTCTGGAAGAGAACCACGTCCAATGCGGCGTTGTTTGCTACGATTGGCGGCTTTATTCTTTCCTGTGTTTTGAAATTCCTGCCGATGTGGGTAAATCTGGACTGGCTGACACCTTATGGATTGTACCAGCCTAACCCGGACAACCTTGGTAAGTTCGAGATACCTTTCCTGGATCGTATGGGTGTTGTATTTGGCTTTTGTATCGTGGGGATGGCGATCATCAATTTCATCGAGAACAAACGTGGGGTACAGCCCAAGGGACTGGAGGTCGATGCCAGCATGTTCAAGGTGTCTAAATCATTTGCTGTTGGAGCGCTGATCATTTGCGCAATACTGATAACCTTGTACACGGTATACTGGTAGGGTGGGCGCTGCGCTTTTATATCGGAATGATCGTGAAAATGGTATCGGCTTCATGCCTGTAGCCAGTGTAATAGTACATTACCATCAATAAGTGATCTTTGTATCGCAGGAAGGGTGTGAAGATGAGCCTTCTCTTTACATTCTTTGTGCGTTTGATCTCAGCCGATTGGAAATTTTTATCAGCGCGCAGCAGAGAATCCTGCCGCTGATACCTTTTATAGTTCAATGTATATTCTTTCGAGGCATACATGTCTTGTTCCTCTGAATATTTTTTTGACAGGGCAAGGTCATTATTTATCCAACGACGTAATACCCGATCTTGCTGGCGAAGCACATTTTTTTCAGATCTTGTCAAGACCAAGGGGGGCATTTTTATCGCTTCAAATTCTTTCGACCCAATTATAGCAACCTTGTGGGGTAATAACCATTGCTGGATCTGCAGCGGGGAGATGATCTCCTCGACTCCGCTGTCGATGAGCTTTTTTAAGAGTTCATCATCAGGATAGCCATATGTATTATGGTCACGATCGGGCTTGCTGTTTATGTTGTCCGCCAGATATATAGTATCGATCCGGGTGGATAATGAACGATATAGCGAATCAAGGGCATGGGCGATATGTGTCCCCTGGTCAGGGGTAAAGGGGTTATCGTAATAATCACAAAGACAGGAGCGGGTTTCGCCGGTGCTGACCCATTTTTGATCCCGATGTAGCGTCCAGAGCTGGTATTCCAGCTCCTTTAAGCTATGGGTATCGCTAAATTCAAAATCCCGGACATGCCGGATCTTCCCGTCTGTCCCGACAATGGACAGGCAGCCGCTGGGGACGTCAAATGGATGTGGAGGTTTGCGCATTTCAAGACGCCCCCAATCTGTATGATCAATACACTCCATTAGCTTTTTGTAGACGTCATGGTCCAGCCTGGCGCAGTAAGAGCTGAGCGAGAATGGATAGCAGTCCAGCCAGGCGGAATCCCTATACAGGGTCAGAGAGTAGGCATCATCGCCGCTGATACACAGCTTCAATTTTTCAAAGACCAGCGGCTGATGGTTTACCCTATCCAGAAAGGCCCCATCCCGATAGACGACGGTGTCCTGCTGTTCGTTGTCTATACAAACAATGGCGGGCGTATTATCGAGTGAAATCAGCCGGGCGGCAAAGAAATTCAACCCCTTTTTGCGGGTCAATTGTTCTGGCAGGAGAGTATCCCTGGCAAAGAATATAAAAGATTGTGTGTGCGGGCTGGCCGTCATATCGACACCATTGAATAAGAGGTCTGTCCGCCCATCGCCGTCAAAGTCGGCTTTTTCAAAAACACTGGCCCCATGCTGTCCCAGGTATTGCGCATTGCCGGTGTCGAGATGGATTAGTTCCGTAAGCACCTGACTATAAATCAGGGATTTTATATAGGCCAGCGCCTGCTGACCTGTCTGGATGCTATCGATCTTTTGAGAACGTGCTGCTAACGAGCAGATCATACATACGATAAGGCATGCCGTCCGGATGGTCATATAAGAGGGGGTAAACCCGTAGAACGAGAAAGCCGGCCGGAAAGTATCCGGCCGGCAAAAATTAGGATGTTTTTACAATCTGATAAATTTGGCTGTGAACCTTTCACTATTGCCTATGAGCGCCTGGACGACATATGTACCGGCCGGTAAATGTCCTATATCCAGGATCTGATCCAGATAAGTATCCGATTTATACAACTGCAGGGTTTTTATGATCCTGCCGTTCATATCCTGGATCGTAATGCTGACCGGACCTTTGCTATCGCTAACGATCATCGCACGAAGCGTTTGATCCTTCTGTGCGACATTGGGATACAGAAGGAATTTTTTGGTCGTACCATCTCCCGTTTGCAATGTTGCCCCGACGCCTGCAACTGTAGCGCTCGTGCTGTTTCCTTGCGATGAACATGTATTGCATGGCGAGGTGGTCGGATGCGCCACGCAATAAGGGCAGGCGCCTACGGTAGTGCCTGTCACAGACAGCGGGTTGACCGCGGTAGGCGTCGTTACGTCCCAGGAATTGGGATAGGCGGCTACCACATCGGAAGAACAGCCTACAATGCCGTTGCCTAAGACCCCTCCTTTATTTCTTCCCCAGGAATACAATTGTCCATCTGCCGTCTGGGCATAGTCGAACATCACAAAAGGCTGCGCGGTGTAGATAGCCACGAAGTCTTTGCGGGTAGTCACCTGCACAGGAGATTGCTGCAGCAGATCTGCCGGATAGTAATCCCATGCATAAGGTGCTGTGGTAGTGGCATAATTTAGCTCCGTACCTATACCGATGCCGCCTTGTGCATTATCTCCCCAACCCCAGAGTGTGCTGTCGGAAAGAATGGCGTGTGTACAAACGAAGTCGACGGCTATGGACCTTACAGGGTGCGGGAGATTTAGCCGGCTGGTGAGATCGGTAGGTGTGGCCAAAGGTGAATTGGTGCCGCCGGTGCCTCCCATATAATAGCCATAATATCCCCAGCCATATAGAGTGCCATTTGATTTTAATGCGTAATTGTAGGGACCTCCTCCTGCGATTTGAGAGATGCCGGACAGGGTAGTCAGCTGATGAAGGGTCAGGTAGTCATTACCGCTGGCTGCGTATCCCAGATTCTGCGCGTTGCCGCCAGATCCTCCGCATGTCCATACGGTGCTGTCGGTGCAAAGGACGATCAGCTGATTACCCGCGGCGATCTGCATGACCTTTCTGTTGCCGGGGATGGGTACCTGTGCGGGTCTAGTCAGGGCGGTGCTGCCTGTCGTTCCATTTCCTCTCATTCCTCCCAATGTCTGTCCCCAGACCCAAAGGGTGCTGTCCGCCTTGATAGCGTACCATCCCTGACTGACGTTGCCTGAATAATAAGCGAGCAGTGTCCTGACGCCAGTGAAAGTGTTGCCGGCGGAGTCTGTTGTTACCTGTACAGGGGTTGTCACCTGTGAAGTAGAGGTAGTGCCATTGCCCACCTGTCCCTGGTCGTTATCTCCCCATGCCCAGACATTCCCGTTGTTGTCAACCGCGGCACCGCCATGGAGGCATCCTGCTGCTGTTTTGAATGTCAGGTTGGAAGGCACCGACACGGGGACTATCGCGCCGGGGATGCCTGTCTCATTGCAACCCAGGGTTCGGAGATTGGTGCCGATGCCGTAGAGATGTTTGCTGGTGTCGATAAAGAATACCTGGTATTCGCCCGGGGCTACAAATACTCTTGATGCTGCCGGGGCCGCATTGACCGTTACCGTAGCTGAGTCCGAGCTGGTCAATCCATGATTGTCGGTAGCGGTGAGGGTGAAAACATAGGTACCCTGGATGAGCCCGTGTATGGTAGCTGTCATGTTGGAATTGGTCATGACGATAGTGGGTGAATTCGGTCCGCTGGTAGTAGTCCAGGTAAGTATATGGATCGTGGTGCCATGACCCGTGGCGCTACCATTGAGGACGACAGAGTCTACAGGCAAGGTAACGGTTTTATCAACACCTGCCGTGACGTACGGAGGTATATAGGCCGTATCGACGATGATCTGCATTGTATCTTTCCCCGTGCCGCCATTGTTGTCCGTGACCGTGAGCACAAACTGGTAGGTACCTGCTGTCAGGCTTTTGATCGTAGTCGTAGAGGAAGATGGGGACACAATGGTTCCGCCTGTGCCGGAAAGTTTTGTCCAGGCGTAGCTGGAGATGGTGCCATCCGCATCCGTGCCTGATCCCGTGACGACGACGCTATCGAGGGGCAAACGTATCTCCTTGTCCGGGCCTGCGTTGGCTACCGTTAGCTGGTTGGGCGGTGTGCCGGAACCGATAAGGGTTGTATCTCCCTGCCGGAGCATCCATTGAAAGACGTTGGTGCCAGTGGTGGCATCGACGTAATAGTCGCCCATGACATTGGGATGGGCGTAATACGAGTAGCTGAGATGAGGGTTTGTCACCGGCGAAACACACCTCCAGTTGGTCACGGAAGGATCGTACAGGCTGTCCCAGCAGCAATGGGTGCCATTGCCATAGGACTCCAGAGAGTAGTAGGCGGAATTGGAGACGCTGTCATTCATATTATCTGTTATCTGCCACAGGTTGCGGCTGTCATTTGTTCCTTCCAGCGCAAAGAGCCGGCCTCCGTAACGTTTGGCCCAATGGCCGAAGAAGGCCGGGTATGCGTAAGGGCTGGCGCCGATATAGTCTCCCGGTCCTTCTCCCTGCAGGTCTACAAAGCTTCTGACATTGGCCATATTGTGTTCATCGCCGGCTGTCATTTCGTATGCCATGTAGTTACCGAGAACCCAGACACCCGCGCTAAGGGCCGCCATGTGCAGCGATTGCGCCCTGGGATGAAAAGTCTTGATCAGGGTATCCATCAGGGCCTGAACGAACCAGGGACGTACATACGAGCTGCTGGCAACGATCGTCACCAGGATGGGATAATGTTTGCCATTGTTGAGCTGTACGCCGCCATCCCAGCCATGCTGCAGCCAATAGTGCGGGCCATAGCGTGTCAGGAAATTGGTATCTGTCCCAAATTCACCGGCTCCCCCCATGGTGAGCAACCAGGGTCTGGAGGCCGTGTCGGCATTGCCTGCCGTAAAATAATTCCGGGGGCGGCTGATACGAAGGGTGAAGACGTTGCCGCTGCACCCGTCCATCCCCTGGTTGGGTGGAAAACAATGATAGGAGATCACCGTGTCATAGGTGATAAAGTCATGGGTTTCGGATTGGGCGGAAGAAAATTGGGAGAAGGCCAGGAGAAAGCATAGGAATAGCATGCCTTTCCCCAGAAGGGATCGTTGGATAAAGTTCCAGTTCATAATGAAAGGTTTTTTTTGGTTTGGGGTACAAGATAGTGCAACCCGTTGTCGAAAACAGAATGAACTGGTCGGCGCGAAAAATCACCAATAAGTGTGCAGGAATTGCCAATAAGTGTGCGAAATTGAGGTTATGGTGACTGAAGGCCAGCCGGGGTTATACCTATATATACATTAAGAACAAAGGCCCGATATTATCATCCAAGAACATCAAGGAATATGAGGCTTTGCTGCCGGAAGACAAGTTCTACCGGGTGCATAACTCTCATTTAGTGAATATTGCCTGCATCAGCGGGTACCATCGTGGGCGCGGCGGCTACCTGGAGATGGAAGACGGCACCCTGATCGAGGTGGCTGTCCGTCGGAAAGGAGAGCTTTTGTTATGGCTAGGGCTCTCAAATAATGACTGACCTTACCAGATACTGACCCTAAGGCTGTCCGGACGATACATCTTATCTCCCGCCCGGATGCCGAATGCTTCATAAAATTCGGGGATATTGACTACGGGGCCATTGACCCTCTCTTTAGAGGGGGCATGTACATCCGTCAGCAATTGTGTAACGAGCACTTCTTTTCTCTCCTGGTTCATCCATGCATAGGCATAGCCCAGAAAATAACGCTGGATGGGGGTGAGGCCGCCGACGGTCCCGCCCTTTTTATACGTATCGGTGAGCTTGAAGGCATCCAGTCCCAGGAGCAGGCCGCCGAGGTCGGCGATGTTCTCACCCTGCGTGGCGTCGCCATTGACATGAAGCGTATCTACGGGGCTGAATTCGGAGAACTGTTTTATGATCAGCGCGGCGCGTTGCTTGAACTGCTGTTCATCGGCGGGCTGCCACCAGTTATTGAGATTGCCTTTCTCATCGTACTGCCGTCCCTGGTCGTCGAAGCCATGCGTGATCTCGTGCCCGATGGTGGAAGCAGCGGCATAGCCATATACAAAGGCATCGTCCAGCTCTTCATCTCTTTTGCCGGGAACAGCAAATATGCCGGCGGGCAGCACGATCTCGTTGTTGTTGGGATTGTAATACGCGTTGTAGGTCTGTGGCGACATATCCCATTCCGTCCTGTCGACGGGTTTGTTCAATTTGGTGAACAGGTAATTGTTCCACCATTCCGCAGCCCTTTGCATATTGAGAACATAAGGTCCTCTGTCTATTTTCAGGCTGCTGAAATCCTTCCATTTATCTGGATAGCCTACTTTTTTGGTGATATGGGCCAGCTTGTCCAGGGCCTTTTGTTTGGTGCTGTCGCTCATCCACGTGAGCTTTTCGATCCTTACCTTGTAAGCGCTGCGGATGGCTTCCACCATATCGCTGTAGCGCTGTTTGGCTTTTTCGGGAAAATATTCCTTTACAAACAGCTGACCGAGGGCTTCGCCCATGGCGCCTTCTTCGGCATCCAAAACCCTTTTCCAGCGGGGTCTTGGCATCGCGGCGCCTGTAAGCGTTCTGCGATACTGGAAATATTCGGCATAGGACCGCGCGTCGAGGTAGGGTGCGGCGGCTAACATTACATGCGCCTGGAGATAGCTTTTCCAGTCGGCGAGGGGGGCGCCTGTCAGCTCAGCATTCAATGCCGTATAGAACTCGGGTTGACGTACGATACACGAATCGAGCCCGTCGATACCCATATCCTTTAGCCAGTCATTCCAGCTGATGGCGGGGGATAGCTGTGAGAGCGCACCGATGGTGAGCTTGTTATAATTCTTTATCGGGTCGCGAAGATCTTCCAGCTTGCGGGAAGCTTTGGCAAGCCGTGTCTCCAACTGGAAGACGGCTTCCGCTCTTGTCTGCGCGGCGATGCTGTCCTTTCCCAGGCGGCGGAAGAAAAGAAAGAGGTAGCGTCTGTATGCTTTGCGTACTTGTGCCGGCTTTTTGGCTGTATTGAAATAATAGTCGCGATTGGGCATTCCCAGTCCACCCTGGGCCAGCTGATAGGTCATCTTTTCGCTGTTCATATCATCTTGTCCTACATTGTCGGCGAAGAGGACGTCCACCCCTTTTTTGTGAAGGGCGGCTGAGACCTGTAGCAGGTCTCCTGTGGTATGTATATTTTCTATGCGGTCAAAGCTTTCTTTCAAAGGCGTAAGCCCCTGTTTGTTGATGGCTGCCGAGTCCATGCCGCTGTACCATAGGTCGCCTATCTGTTGTGCGACGCTGCCGGCGGGAGCTTTTGCGGCGGAGGCATCTTCCGAGATCTTACGCAGACGCCGGTAGATATCTTCTTGTACCAGCTGACCGATGCCCCAGGCGCTCTCTTCGGGAGGGATGGGTGTTCTTTTGATCCATCCACCATTGGCATAGGTGAAGAAGTCCGTGACCGGGCTTGTCGTATGATCCAGGTTCCGCGCGAGAAAGTCGGGAGGTGCGGCGGATGTGCCTGGCTTCACAGCTCGTGGAGCAGACATGCCCTGGGCAGACGATGGTGAATAAGACAGGAGGAGTAGAAGGGTGGTGAGCAAGCAAATAGTTCTCATGATGATAGAATATGGTTCGTAGATTGTATGACACACAAAGATTATATGTATAAGGGAACAGAGGAGCTTAATCTTGATCAGCGGAATATAAACACCATAGATGGAAGGTGGTACTACGGGTGGGTGGGTAAAAACTGATGATTGCGGCAAATGGTCACTTGCAACAATCCTTTTTACGGATGAAGATTGCCTTCAGCACTTTGAATAAAAAGTTCTTTACGGTGGCCATTGTGCAAAGTTAGCACTAATTCTTTTGGGCAACGATATAATCGATGACGGAGCCCACGGTGGTCAGTTTTTCCGCCGTCTCATCGGGGATGTTGATGCTGAATTCTTTTTCCAGGACCGTGAAGGTTTCGATCACGTCCAATGAATCCACGCCCAGGTGATCATGGAAAGTAGCGTTCCTGTCCAGGACATGTTCTTCCACACCGAGCTTTTCCACCATAATGGCTTTCACCCTTGTTTCAATATAGGATATATTTACAATAGTACCCATGCGATCAGGTTTTCCGGAGCTATAACTCCATTTATACTAAAATTATTGCAAGGCGAAACTGGGTTCCGCCGGGGGAGCCCAATAGACCATTGCAAAAGACAGGCCCTGGCAAGCGCGGGACTGCAAAGGTACGGTGGGTATGGGGAGAAAATTGCGGTCTATAGCCAAGAATTAACACTAATTTTACGCCCTTTTCAATGTAAAGAAACTCATTGCTGGTTTTTCATTATGACAAATATTCCTAAGAAAACAATTATTGTCAGTACGAGCGCGGCAACTGCGGGAACTGCGGGGAAAAGCAATTTCTCAACGGGTGTATTGCTGAATTTTTCCAATATGAAAAAGGGAGGACTGGCCATAGAGCTTTTGATGATCATGGAAAAGAAAGAAGGCAGGACCTTTCAGCGTATCACTTTGTCAGGGACCAATTACCTGGCTTATCTGAACGGCCTGCCCCCGGCAGTTGCCGCTGTACTTAAGCGGCTCAGGGATGATGCCCTCATTGATCATCTTGTCCGCAGCGGGTTTGCCTGGTTGAAAGACGCGGACAAACCTTTTGAGCACGTGGATGAGCGGCATTTGCCTTTACTGACCGACTATGTGGGAGGGATCCTGCAGGAATTAAAACCACTGGCGCCGGCTATCGAGCGGCTGTATTATCTACCGGAAGGAGCAGCCTTTGCCAATCATAGTGTTCGGCCTGCCGCCATCAGCTCTTTTACGCCCGCCCTGCAATTCAAGGTGGAAAAAGACAATGGCCGCCTGGGGATGCGCTGCTCTGTCGCGATCAATAACAACACCTTCCCCCTGGAAGATTTTTCGCAGCATTCCTTTTTTCTAAAAAGCGGGAATGAGTTCTTCCTGTTGAAGAAGGAAGATGTGGGGGTGTTAAGGTCCTTCCGGTCGGATTGGCAGATGGTGCCTGAGCTGGGGCTGCCACGCTATATGGAGACGGTGGTAAAGCCGCTGGCGGAAAAATATTCAGTGGATATGGATTCGGTGATACGCACGGAGAGGGTGGATATCGCGCCGCAGGGAAGGGTATATGTCAGCGAGCTCAATGAAAATTTTCTTTTACTGAAGCCAAAGTGGCTTTACTCGAACATAGAGGTAGATGGCGAATATGAGGAGCAGACGAGGATAGAACAAGAGGAGAGTGTCTTTGTCGTGACCCGCCGGCGGGAAGAGGAAGATGTGCTCACCGAAGCCATACGTGGACTGCATCCAAAATTTTCCGGGCAGAGCAATGGTTATTTCTATCTGAACTTTAAGGAAGCGTTGGAAAAAAGCTGGTTCCTGCAATTCTATCAAAAAATGCTGCAGCTGGACATCCCTGTCCTGGGGATGAACAAGCTTCGAAAATTCAAATACAATACGAACGTACCCAAGCTGGAGCTGATAGCGGGTAAGGGCATCGACTGGTTCGACCTGACAATAAGGGTCAGCTATGGGGACCAGGTGGTGCCGCTGCATGAACTGAGAAAAGCTATACTTGGCCGCCAAGACTTTATCTTGCTCGCAGACGGCAGTCTGGGGATGCTGCCGAAGGAATGGATACAGCAGTATGGCCTGTTGATGAAGATGGGACAAATGAAGGATGGGCTGCTCAAGCTGCCAAAGGTCCATTGGGGATTGCTGGAGGAGCGGCTGTCGGGGGCTGGCGGTCTGGGGTCGGCCGAAGATGTGTTGCGGGCGGAGCTGGAGGTGAAAAAACAGCGATTGCTGGGCATCGGAGAAGCAAAAGAGCGCACGATACCGGCGGGTATACAGGCCCGTCTCCGGGATTATCAGCAGGCGGGGTTCCAATGGATGTGCCTGCTGGATGAAATGGGGTGGGGCGGCTGTCTGGCGGATGATATGGGGTTGGGGAAGACCTTGCAGACCATCACCTTCCTTCAATACCTCGTGGATCACTATCCGGATGAGACGCATCTGGTGATCTGTCCCACCTCGCTGATCTACAATTGGGAGGCGGAGCTGAAAAAATTTGCGCCGGGACTGGACTGGCATATCCATTATGGGGCCGACAGGGTATTGGATGATGAGACCTTTACAAAGGCGCATGTGATCATCACCAGCTTTGGGATGGTGCGCAATGACATACAGCATTTTGCTTCCAGGACCTTTGGGTATATCATACTGGATGAGAGCCAGGCCATCAAGAACCCCGCCTCGCAAGTACGCAGGGCGGTGCAGCAGCTGTCTTCGCGCAATCGGCTGGCATTGAGCGGAACGCCTGTACAGAATAATACCTTCGACCTATATGCGCAGATGGATTTTTTAAATCCGGGCATGCTGGGCAGTCAGGATTTTTTCCGTATGGAGTTTGCTACGCCTATCGATAAGAATGGAGATAAGGAGGCGGCTGCGCGGCTCCGTAAGCTGGTATATCCATTTATACTTCGACGAACCAAGGAACAGGTGGCGGGTGATCTTCCTGACAAGACGGAGATGATCTTATGGTGTGAGATGGGGACTGAGCAGCGAAAGATCTATGACAGCTATAAAGATCATTATAGGGAGAGTATACTGGAGCATATTGCGGAAGATGGGGTGGGGCGGAGCAGCATTTATATCCTGGAGGGGCTTACGAAGCTTCGGCAGATATGCGACAGCCCGGCATTGTTAAAAGAGTTGGCTGCGGGTGGAACTGGTCTGGGTGGTGCGACTGGCGGCGGTGTGGGAAAGACCATTGCCGATCCAGATAGTGCCGTTGGCCCGGAGTCAGCTGCTGACGGGGCGGAGACCGTTACTGGCGGAGCGTTGCCCAGCGCCAAGCTGGATGAGCTGATACGGGAGATAGAGGAGAACACCGGTCACCACAAAGCGTTAGTCTTTTCACAATTTACCTCCATGCTCGAGCTGATACGCGGAGCATTGTCGGAGCGGGGTATCCCTTATTTGTACCTGGATGGTAGTGTGAGCGCGGAGGAGCGGAGACGATCGGTACAGCAATTCCAGGAAGAGGAGGATACGAGGGTATTTTTGATCAGTCTGAAAGCGGGGGGAGTGGGATTGACGTTGACGGCAGCGGATTATGTATACCTGGTGGATCCCTGGTGGAATCCTGCTGCCGAGCAGCAGGCTATTGACCGGAGCCATCGTATCGGTCAGGTGAAGAAGGTGTTTGCCTATCGGATGATATGTAAGGATACGGTGGAGGAGAAGATACTACAGCTGCAGGAGAAGAAACGGCAGCTGACGGCGGACCTCGTAGGGGATGAGAGCGGGTTCGTAAAGAAGCTGACCCAGGAAGATGTGGCGTATTTGTTTAGTTAGATAGAAGGACACCCTGTCGAGGTATCCTTCCTTGCTCACAATCGAATGGTCGTTACTGCTTCTTCAAAAATCCATACAAACCATGCTCCTCTGCTCCGGGCCCCGCGGTAAATAATAATTTAGCCGGATCTCCATGAGGATCTTCATTGATAGGAAAATCCAGCGCCCAAAGCCCGTTGATCGCAATAGGATTGCCATTGCTTTGCATCGGTCCCAGATAAACGCCTGTCGAGTCATACACGTTTATCCAGCCGTCGCCAAAGTTGCCCACGACGATGGAATGGAAAGGCAATCCAAAACCATTCGGCACTTGGGCAATACCCCATGGAGAGTTCAACGCTCCTTTCGAAACAAAATTTTTGACCAGTTTGCCATCAGGACTAAAGATATCTATGTAGCCATTACCCGCGCCTGCCTGATCGTCTTGATTATCGGGTCCTTTCAATTTGGCATACGTGACATATAGCAGCCCGTTGATATTGACGATATTAAATGGCCCGAAACCTGTGGGAACAGCCGGGTCTGTAAAATTTCTTCCGGTGGCGGGTGTGAATCCCCTGTCGAAAACGTCGATCTTTCCACCTTTGAAGTTAGCCGCATACAGGAAATTATTACCGCCATCATTGGCAATAGCGCAGCCCTTGTATACCGCGCCGGCACTGGACTGATCGGCTACTTTTACAGCGGCGCCGGCGGATGGGCCGGGCGCCCAGGCAGAAATGGTCCCATCCTCACTGACAAAGATAAATTTGGCTGCAGTCTGCGTCAACGGGATAATAAAGTCCGCCGTTCCACTGAACACTACTCCGGTGGGAGATCCGCCATTCGGCATGCCGCCTGACGGGATGGGGATAGGCTGTAATACCGTGTTGCCATTGTAGTCATAAACATTGGTGGTTCCGTTGTGATTTGTGCCAAGCCAGACAATACCTGCAGAAGGATTGATTGCCAGGCCCCATGGGTTTAGCAAGGTCGAGTCGATCTTTGCCGCCATATTTCCGTTGATGTCGGAAACGAGATTCGTCTGCTGGAAATTTGCCTGCGGAGGCTGAGTGGGGTTGCCGCCATACCCATTGTTATTATTTTTGTTACAGGCCGCCGCTGCTCCGAGCGTAAGCAGGATAAACAAAGTTCTTCTTTTCATACGTGTGACAATTAAAATGTGATGAGAAGAAGAAACGCGGCACTCATCACGCGAGTTGCCATGTCGGCTTTTGTCACAGCGGGCTTTTACATGATCCAGCCGTTTATTTTACATGTACGCCTTTGATCAGTTGACGAAACATATGTTTTTTTACTCCGTCCTTAAATTATCAACAGGATTTGCGGCGGCGGCTTTAACAGTTCGCAACAATAAGATGACAATAGCGATCCCTGCCATCCGCAACCCGCCGGCTATAAAGATCCACCAGCTGAAGCCTGTCCGGTAGGCAAAATTTTCCAGCCATGCATGTCCACCCCACCAGGCCAGCGGCGCTGCGATCAAAAAACCCCAGCAAACCAGCTTTAAGAAGTCAGTCGACAGGAGTACGACGAGCTGCGAAACGGTAGCCCCAAGGATTTTCCGGATGCCTATCTCTTTGGTACGCTGATTTGTCACGTGTATTACCAGACCCAGCAGGCCAAGACAGCTGATAAAGATCATGAGACCGGTGGCCCAGTTCAGCAATTTTGCGGTATCCTGTTCACCCTGGTAAAATTCGACAAGCGTCTCGTCCTGAAAACGGTAATCGAAGTTGTCCTCCGGATAGACTTCCGTCCAGGCTTTTTTCATCCGGGCGATAATGGTTTTTAGGGATTCGCCGGTGCTCCCGGGCGCTAATGCTACGCTGATCGTGTATTCATTGCTTAGCTGGCTGCAGATGGCCAGCGGGCTTATCGGCTTATACAGCGACTCTTGATAAAAATCTGCCACAACGCCCACCACCGGAGCGATTTGCTCGTTATTCCACTTGATGGTCTTACCAATAGCCTCTTGTGGAAATTTAAACCCAAGTGTATGCAGGTATGTTTCATTAATGATGAGCGCATTGATGGTATCGCTGGCAGGTAATTCCCTTCCGGCCAGCAGCTTTATCTGGTATAGTCTCATATAATTTGTATCGGCCCCCTTGAGCTGTACAACCCCTTTGAATTCTTTTTTGCCATCGTTGAATATCATATCGTCGGACCAAACCCCGTTGGAAGAGGGGATATCGCTGGACAGGCTTACCATAGCTATGCCCGGTATCGCCCTTAGCTTTTGCATCAGCATAGATCGGTGGTTACGAACCGTGTCCTGTCTATTGGTTTCAAAGTATACGATGGCATCCTTACGGAATCCCAGGTCCTTATTGAGAACATAGTTGATCTGCTTGCCTACCAGTAGCGCCCCTATGATGAATACCTGTGCGATGACGAACTGGCCTACCGTGAGCGTCTTTCGCAACCATTGGCGCCGGTCTGTGCCGTTGTCGGATGGCAAGTGACTCTTTAATACCATTATCGGCCGGTAGGACGAGAGGATCAACGCCGGATAGAACCCGGATAAAAGGCTAACGCCTATCAAC